>ERZ724519.8-NODE-8-length-63583-cov-8.329225_pt1 | contig 63583 bp, 41 predicted proteins | sample MGYA00376052_ERZ724519 | MGnify/ENA primary metagenome ERZ724519 (study PRJEB28724, sample SAMN07190883) | activated sludge metagenome | isolation source: activated sludge of sewage treatment plant in Hong Hong | place: Hong Kong | collected 2016-03-17 ... | reverse complement strand
CAATCGAATAATTGACCATGTCATTGCAGGCGAGTCCCTGATCATCATGAACAAAAAGCTGGAATAGCTGTGATGCAGTTTCGCAGTCCGGCATTGGATTGTGGTCAGCATGTGCCAGAATTCTGTAAACAGTGCCATTCATTGCAGGAGTTGCATTATTTACAGTAAAGCTACCGGTTGTATTGGTGCCAAGGGTATTCCAACTTTGACCTATCTGTTGTTGGAAAATATAACTCAACGGACTGCCATTTGCCACTGACGCCAGGCAGGATGCTTGTCCTGTATTTCCTTCGCAAACGAACATATCCTGGGGTTGAATAATAAAAGATGGACTTGGATTGACAATCACATCCTGTGTAGCAAGTCCTGTACAACCCTTACTATCCGTAACGGTTACATTGTAAGCGCCTGTATGAACATTCCATACAGATGGACCAATGATGGGTGCTGCCAATGTAGATGTAAAACCAGAAGGCCCTGTCCAATTATATGAATATGGCGGTGTACCTAATTGTATGAGATTCACTCCCAACTGGAAAGCTGCATCTTCGCATATTTCAACATCCGGTTTTGGAGTTATAAGAAGTGCAGGGAAAACTGTAATAGTAAATGTCCTTGGACTACCCTGACAAGTTACGTTTCCATTGGTAAAATTGGGTGTAACTGTAATCGTAGCTACTATGTCAGCCCCTGTATTGTTTAGTGCTGTAAATGCCGGAATATTACCGGTTCCACTGGCAGCCAAGCCAATAGATGGTGTATTGTTTGTCCATGTGAAAAATGCTGTTGGAGGCGCACCTGTATAACTTACCGGGCTGGTAAGTGTGTTGGCACATACCAATTGATTGGCAATCGCATTTACTTGTGGTTTAGGATTAACTGTAACGGTAGCAGTTATAGCTGAACCTGTGCATGTAAAACCATTTCTTGTGAAAGAAGGTGTGATCGTAAAAGTTACCAATTCAGGCACCAGACCGGCATTGATCAAAGTACCGGAAATATTGCCTGTTCCTGATGTTGCCATACCTGTAACAGCAGCGTTATTCCTTGTCCATGTATACACGGTACCTGCCACATTACCAGATAATACGATCGTTGTTATTGGCAGTTCAGAACAAGATACCTGGCTTGAAGGAGTGGCAACTGCGTTGGGTACCGGGTTCACCAAAACCACCATTACATCGCTCACTGCCGGGCATACACCGGGCGGATCATTACTTACCAACGTAAAGGTGATGGAACCACTGTTGATCTCTGATGCTGTGGGTGTATAAGAAGTGACCGCTTGATTAGACGGACTAAAGCTACCCCCAAGTGGTGGTGACATCCAGGTAGCAGATAAAGCTGACCCACCAATAGTTCCCGCCAATGAGATAACAGGGCTATTGGAACAAAGCTGTTGATCCGGACCGGCATTAACAGTAGCAGCCCTTTGAATGGTGATGATAACCGAATCTATGGCAGCTTTGCATGGACCGCTTGGGTCGTTGGTTGTTAAGAATAATTTTGCTGTGCCTGCTGTTATGTCAGCTGCTCCAACAGTATAAGTTGTATTGATCGATGTGGGATTTGAAAAACTACCACTGCCGCCTGACCAGGATACAGAAGATGCTGTTCCTCCAATACTACCTGAAAGACTTACGGTTGGAGTCGAAGAGCAAATGGTCTGATTGGCACCAGCATCAACAATTGCAGGTTGATTGATAAAAAATACAACCGTATCCACTCCTCCCTGACACACATTGTTGCCGGGGTCATTACTCATTGCACCAAAGCTAATGCTGCTTTGTGCCATACCATTGGCATTGAGTACAAATTTGGCATCGGGTGAGGTATCAGGACCTATGAAAACACCGAAGGCAACATTCTTTTCCCATACCATATTGGTCGCCATTCCACTCAAGGTGGCATGGAGGAAGAGTGTATCCGTTGCACAAACTGTTTGGTCAGGTCCTGCGTTGATAATGGATTCTGGATCGATCGTCACGTGTAATGTATCTGTTGCCGGATCACAAAGACCGGTTGGGTCATTGGTGGTGAGTATCAAATCTACCTGATTGGCCATCGTATCGGCTGCACTGAAGGTATAGACAGCATTTAATGCATTGGCATTGGGGGCAAAGGTGCCTGTACCTGTAGTTGACCAGCTGGCAGAAGTGGCTGCTCCTCCAATACTTCCGTTGAGTGCAAGTGTCTTTTGAGAAGCACATATTCTGGCATCTGCACCTGCATTTGCTATCGCTTGTGAATTAATAAAAAATACAACCGTATCCACTCCGCCCTGGCAGACGTTGCTACCGGGGTCATTGCTCATAGCCCCAAAACTTATGCTGGTTTGTGCCATGCCATTGGCATTGAGTAAAAATTTGGCATCAGGCGAGGTATCAGAACCTACAAAAGTGCCGAATGCAACATTCTTCTCCCATACCATGTTGGTTGCTACTCCACTAAGGGTAGCATGCAAAAACAAGGTATCTGCTGCACACACCGTCTGATCGGGTCCAGCATTGATAATGGATTCCGGATCGATAATCACGTGTAGGGTATCTTTTGCCGGACCACATAGACCAGTAGGGTCATTGGTGGTAAGTATCAAATCTACCTGATTGGCCATGGTGTCGGCTGCACTGAAAGTATAGACAGCATTTAAAGCACTGGCATTGGGTGCAAAGGTACCAGTACCTGTGGTTGACCAGGTAGCGGAAGTAGCCGCCCCACCAAAACTTCCATTGATTGCAAGTGTCTTTTGAGAAGCACATATTCTTTCATCAGCTCCTGCATTGACTGTGGCTTTTGGGTTGATAAAAAATACAACGGTGTCAACTCCGCCCTGGCATACATTACTGCCGGGATCATTGCTCATGGCCCCAAAACTTATGCTGGTCTGTGACATGCCATTGGCATTGAGAACAAATTTAGCATCAGGTGATGTATCGGAACCTACAAAATTGCCGAATGCTACATTTTTCTCCCAAACCATATTGGTTGCAACTCCACTTAAGGTGGCATGTAAAAACAAAGTATCGGCGGCACAAACCGTTTGATCGGGTCCTGCATTGATGATTGACTCCGGATCAATGGTAATTATTATAGAATCTACTGCGGGCGGACAAGTACCTGCTGGGTCGTCGGTGGTCAAATACAATGTAACTGTATTGGCCATAGTATCTGCTGCACTGAAAGTATAGGTAGCATTCAAAGTTGTTGCAGAAGGGCTAAATGTTCCGGTGCCGGATGTCGACCAAGTGCCACCTGTAACAGAGCCACCTACAATGCCATTAAGTGCATAGGTAGCTTGTGATGCACAAATTCTATCGTCTGCACCAGCATCGGCTGTAGCTGTATTACCTGATACCACTTGTACCCCGAGAGCAACACTGTCACGCGTGCCGCAACTATCTGTGTAAATACAATTGTAAAGACCGGGAGATAAGGCTGAATAAGTAGATGCATTGGCACCCGGAATCAAGCTGCCATTTAAGTACCATTGGAAATTGCTTTCACCTCCTATCACTTCAATTTCCACAGAATTTCCACATAGCATGGTTGAGTTTACAGCTGCAACACTGCTGGAACAACATTTTTGTATCAATCCTCTTAGATCATCAGGTAATGACATCAAACTAGGTGCTGCAACAACCCCCGATGTATTCCATAATTTGAATTGACTGCTGATATTACTTACCAAAAATTCTGAGTTGCCCAGATAAAGTGCGCCAAAGGTTTCCCCATTTGGAGTTCCTGAAATCGGTATATTGGTAATTGTATAAGGTGCGGTGTCGTTAATTTTTTCAAATACTACTGTACCATTTCCACTCCAGTGATAAAATGCATTGTCTTCGGGAACATGGCAGATAACTTCGCCATCGGCACCGTTACCCAAGGCCGTAGCAACCGTCTTAGTCGCGTTGGTATGGTCAATCAAATACATGGTCTCAGGCACATTTGCTCCATCTCCAGTCACCCCAAACAATTGTCCATCATCTCTGAATGAGATAGTGGCAAAATTGTCGCCCAAATTTCCTACAGAAGTGCATACACCAGTTAGAAAATTAATCTTGGCCAAAACCCTTCCACTTACACCTGAAAGTTTCAAAATTGCATAATGTTCCCCGGTTATGGGATGCGTGGCCAGGCCATTAATTCCTGTTATGGTGAAGCCAGGTATGCTGGGTGCCAACCTTTTCACTATGACATAATTTTCCAGATCAATGATCCACATAGAATCCTGGAATGGGGACGTGCCCGCTACTATATTGGTTTTTCTGTAATTGACACCATTGATTTGTACCGGATTATTGGCATAGGCTACCTGACAAGATGGTGCTGTATTGTAGGCTACTGTCACATTGTACAAGCCACTGCTTACATTCAAAAATAGATTGGAAGACTGGGTAGGGCCTCCATTGAGTGCGTACAGTAATGATCCTGCACCACTGGCGTTTACTACTATGCTTCCTGTAGTTGAAGGGTACACAGGTTGATTTACGGTGACAGAATTGATAATGGGTAGAGGTCTGACAGTGACATAAGCGGTATCAGGATCTCCTGGATTCCCATTGAATGTTGGCGTAAAAATAAACATAACAGTAATATCCGCGTTGGTATTATTGACCAATGTTCCATTGACATCACCTGTTCCACTGGCTGGCAGTCCTGTTACATTTACGGTTTCATTTCTTGTCCAGGCTATTGTAGAAGTTGAGGGAGTTGGAGTTGCATCTATGCTAACATTTGTTGCAGAACAAATTGTCTGGGTTAAAGGAGAAAGGGTTACCGTAGCGGTTGGTGGAGCAAAATTGGGTCGAATAACAAACGACTTCGCAAAGTTCGAACCAAATGCCTCAGTGTTTCCCCATCCTCCCAGCGGGGTGCCTGGCCAGTTGACCCATTGGGTGCCAGGAGTGAATTTATCATTAGTTACACCAATGGTCAAAGTACTATCGAATTCAATAGCACAAACCACAATGGTATCAAGGGGGTTCAACAAAAGCGGGCTTGTCAAAGGAATGACCAACATAGAATCATTTATACCTCCTGAAGTATATTGGGGAGAATTGTATAATTGCATGCCGGGGCTGCCATTTTGCTTTTTAAATACTGCAATTCCATATTTTGCGGGTGAATTCAATAAGGTCATATAAATAGACACGGATGAAAGCGAAGTAACAGCGTTAATCGGATATTCAGAACCCAAATAACCTGTAACATTGGCACCAATACCAAGTGTTCCTGTTACTATACCATTGTCTCTTGCAAAAGTGGTATCACTGATTGTAAAGGTAGATCGTAAGGTGTCATTGGCTGCATTTTGATCCATCTCATTGATCTTGGAAATGTATTCTACAGAATAAACGCCTGTGCCCGGGGCCAAATAGTTGGGTAAGGATTTTTGCACTGTGGTATTTGGGGCCAGGGTAGCTGCACCACCTGAGGTTGTGTTGTCCAACAAAACAGTGGACATAGCATTCCTGACCTTGATTTGTGCCTGAGGATTATTCACAGTATTTGCCCCAATATTCTGAATCGTGCCTTGCAAAGTAAGTGGATAATTCATGATCTCAGGGATCATTGTGAAAGGTGACGTGGGCGTGACAGACATCATGGTCACGTCAAAAGCAAAAATATTCTCCACTTTTACATCATCGATCAAAAGCACAAATTTGTCATTTGAATTGTTCCTGAATGCAATGTAAATGTTTTGTCCCGCAAATGCTGACAATGAAACACTCCTGGATGTCCAGCTTGAATTCTCTTCGGCGATGCTAAAAATTTGGGTGGATTGGGTTATCTGGTTTCCGATCACACCGGAGCCACCGGTAGGAACATTGGGTGCAACCATTACCCTCACTTCATATCCATCTCTAAAAGCCGGATCATAGGCCACTGCGTTCCATGATAAAAGAGAATTAGATGTTATAGGCCCGATCAATGGGGTCCACATCCAGTCATTGGCAATTCCTGCCGGAGTATACCAGGATGTACTAAAGGCGACAGAATCACCCACATTAAATGAAAAATCCTCTCTTCTTTCCCAGGCTTCGTTGATATAACCAACAGCCGGATCGGGAGAAAAATTATCCACATTGCGCAATAGCCAGCCGGAGGGAAAACTATAGGTTCCTGCACCTCCTGCAGTTGGACCGCCAACGTTATCAAAATCCTCGTAAAAAATAACCTGACTTTGGGCAGCATATGCACCAAACAATAACAGGAACAACAAGGAATAAATGGGAAATGAAAAGGTGCCAATAAAAATACGATTGGCTCTGCCAGCTGCTTTTAGGTTCATCATTTCAGTTTTGGTTAATAGTTTCTATGAAACGAACAAAAGGCAAATATACCTAAAATTAGCTGAATATCAAGTATTTATTAAAGTAATTTATGGGTGGTAAAAAGCATGGTAGAAATGATTATATTAAATATTTATCTTATTCATTAATATAACTAAATCAATTATTTACAAATTATTACTATTTATGATTTCTTAACCAGACAGTATTCAAGAGCAATTCTTACCATGCCCGCAGTATTTTTTACTCCCAGTTTTATCATAATATTTCTTCGGTGGGTCTCTACCGTGCCGAAACTGATAAAGAGTTGTTCCGAAATTTCCTGCGTTGTTTTTTCATCAATGATCAATTCCAAAATCTGCTCTTCTCTCCTCGAAAGTTTAGGAAATGGGGAGTTGGAAATTTTATGGTCGTCTTTTAATTCATGACCAATGATGATGTCGGATATTTCCTGACTGAGGTATTTTTTGCCTGCATATACATCACAAATTGCCTCCACGATTTCATCCCTTCCTGCATTTTTATGCAAATAGCCATCGGCTCCGTTTTTCAACATGAGTTTGATGAGATTGGACTCACTGATCATAGATAAAGCAATCACTTTGACGTTTGGAAATTCTTTCTTCACCAATTTGCAGGCCTCAATGCCATTCATCTCCGGCATGTTGATATCGAGCAAAATTACATCAGGACAACTCATTTTTAAACCTTCCATCAATAGTGGAGCGGATCGATAGCAGTATCTAACAGCAATTTCTTTGATACCATCCAACAACAACTTCAACCCTTCCAACACCATTTGGTGATCATCGGTAATATCTACACTTATCATATTGGAGCATTTTGTTTTTGAATCGGGATTTCGATGTTGATGGTAGTACCCTGACTAGGAGCAGAGTCTATATTTAAAGTACCTTCTAAATATTTCACCCTTGATTCAATGCTTTTTAAGCCCATCCCTTTACCCCCAATCAGACTATTGATATCAAATCCCTTTCCATTGTCTTCTATCATCACATTCAAACCATGGTCATGGCCAATCAACTGAATCAAAAGATGGCTGGCATTGGCGTGTTTCATTGCATTGTTAACCACCTCTTGTACAATTCGGTAAATCATAACAGCTTTTTGCTCACCCAAAATACTTTCATCAAGATGGTGTATTTCAACATCACAAGCCACTCCCCTACTTTTCACACTCTGCTGAATGTCTGATAATACCCCCTGTAAGCCATTCATTTTAAGGGAATGAGGCACCATGTCATGCGCGATTCTCCTCACTTCTGCGCAGGCCTCGTCAATGAGTTGGTTGGTCTTTTCATAAACATTCATGTTTTTGATGTTGGCAATTTCCCGCTCAATGGCATTGAAGTGTGCCTTCACTGTTGTAAGCAAGCCACCCAGCCCATCGTGCAGGTCCTGGGCAATGCGCAATCGCTCAGATTCTTGGCCTTCGATCATAGAATTGAGGGCAAGCAATTTGTTTTTCTGCTCGAGTTCTGCAATCTTCTGTCTTTGTATCTGCATATCCTTTTCTTTCATTTCACGCTGATATTTCAACCTGCGTTGATAAAAATAAAACATTCCACCTGCCAGTACAATAGCAAATACTGCCAGACCCACCAGATTTCTTTGTCTGTTCCTTACCTTAATTAGCTCCAGATTTTTACGAAGTATTTCCTTCTCCTTTTCCTGCGTCTGGTACTTTACTTCATAGTCTGCTATCTTGCCATCAAATATTTGTTGGTAACTGGAATCTTGCACTGCTATATAATCCTCAATGGCTTTGTAAGCTTTTTCTTTATCACCTTTCTTTTTATAGAGGATGTATAAGTTTTTATAATAGTTTTTTCTTTCCTGCGGAATAGATGGAAGCCGGAGAAGATCCAGATACAACTTTTCTGCCTTTTCAAACTCTTTGTCTTTTTCATACAATTCGGTTAATATCAGACCACGATAACTTATCTTATCCTCTTTTATGCTATCGCGAATCATTGCCTGAATGACCCTTTCCAATGTCTCTTTTGCATCTTTTGCGTCCGAAAAATAATCGTCCATACCCAAATGACGCATGTCATTTAAACCCTTGCCCTGCTTTTTAAACTGAATGTATTCCTTTAAATATTGCTCAAATATTTTCTTGTCACCCCTGGTTTTAAGCGCAATCAGCAATGAATGAAGTACAAAGCCTTTGTTCATTCTGTTGGGTGAATCCTTGACATAGCTGTAACACTTGTTGAGGTAAAAATCTGCTTTCTTGTAATTTTTTAATGCCAGGTATACTCTGTATTTATTAAAATTGGGCTTCCAGAGGTTTTCATTTTCACCTGCTTGAACATAATAACTCTCACTCTTTTGGCAAAAATACAAGGCACTGTCCAATTTGTCTACATTAATATATCCGGTGCTGATATCTGTACACAGACTGCCCAATCTTCTTTCAAGGCCCTTTTCATCCTTCAATGCATTCAATGCCAACTTTCCCCAACTTATTATTTTTGAAGACTCTGACCTTACCATGGCGCCGGCTACCATTCTAAGTATCAAATCTCGCCTTTTAGGTTCTGTGGGCTGCTCTAAAAACTTTTGGATGGCACTTTGCTCACAAGCTGTGCCACCCACCTGATCCATACTTATGTTTTTAATGATCTCTTTTGTTCTGGCCTCATCTGCTGTTGTCATCAATTCATCAAGTAAGTCATTGCATTGGGCTTTCATGCCATAGGCAGAAAACATCAATACAACCAAACATAAAATGGTTCTCAATGGGCATAGATTTATTCGTAAAAATACCAGAAAAAACGTGTCCTTTTACTGCTTTTCAAAAAATGTATGATTTCATGGATTTTGTTCTGTCTCCATTTTTGACCATTGGACGTTATCCTATAAAAATATGATCCCAACCGCTTCCCATATTTAAACTATTTCCTACCTTGGGTAGCGTTTAAATTTATTTGTTATGTGGGTAACCCTCTTTTCTTTTGTTTGCGTCATGGCTCTTGTCTCCTGGTTAGGCAAAAAATGGATGGGTACTGAAAACCTGACCAGTCAGGATGGATATTATCTAGGCGGTAGAAGCCTTTCCGCCGTTGTCATTGCAGGTTCACTGATCATGACCAACATTTCTACCGAACATTTGGTCGGCATGAACGGGTCTGCCTACAAGAATGGCGCCCTTGTAATAACATGGGAAGTAACTTCTGCCATTGCCCTGGTCATCGCTGCATTCTTTTTTGCGCCGCAATACCTTCGACTGGGGCTTACCACCATCCCGGAGTTATTGGAAAAAAGATTTGACACCCGACTCAGAAGTTACGTAGACGGCATGCTCATTATTTCTTTTACCTTCACGCTTCTTCCCATTGTACTGTACACAGGAGCCATCAACATTGAACACCTTTTCGACATATCAACCCTAATGGGTGTTTCAAAAGCAACCGGTATTTGGATTACGGTTGTCATCACTGGTGTCATTGGCGCCATTTACGCGTTATACGGTGGACTCAAAATGGTAGCGGTTACCGATACATTGTTTGGCATAGGCCTGCTTATTGGAGGATTGAGCATACCAATTCTCGGCATCCTTTATTTGGGCGATGGCAACTTTTCCAATGGCTGTTCTCTTTTATGGGAAGGCAGCAAAACAAAATTTAATGTCATCAGCACAGAGCCTTCTATTGGACCGGGGTCAAGAGACGCCATCCTGCCGTTTTCCACGATTTTCACGGGCATGATCATCAATCAACTTTATTTTTGGGCCATGCATCAGTCCATCATACAACGTGTTTTGGGAGCTGCAAGCTTAAAGGAAGCCCAAAAAGGATTATTGTATACCGGAATATTAAAATTAACCCTCCCCCTCATCATTATACTTCCAGGCATTATTGCTTTTCAATTATTTGGAGACCAATTATACGAAACCCCGGACCAGGTCTATCCTTTGCTGGTCAAACAGTTGCTGCCACATTGGGCAACTGGTCTCTTCATAGCTGTTGTGGTTGGAGCTGTGCTTAGCACTTTCAACAGCGGGCTCAACAGTGCTGCTACACTTTTTGCATTGGGTATATACAAACCATTCTTCCAACCAAAGGCAGACAATGATACCGTAGTAAAGAAGGGCAAACAAACTACTCTTCTTCTGGCCATCTTTGCCATCGGTGTTGCGCCATTTGTGGCTAATGCCCCCAATGGACTTTACCAATTGTTGCAACAACTCAATGGCATTTTTTTCATACCCATGGCAACCCTCATCTTGGCTGCGCTTTACATGCCCTGGATCTCTACCAGCGGAGCTAAATTTGGGTTGTTTTTCGGCCTGGCCTTTTACGTGCTTCTGCAACATATCTTGCAGGTGAATTTACATTTTGTCCACATATGGGGTCTTGAGTTTGTGCTCAATGTGGCACTGATGTCTTTCATCAGTTATTTCCAAAAAGACAAACGCAACTTTGCCATCAAAGATCTGGGTTTTGTTGACATGACTCCATGGAAATATGCTTTGCCCCTGAGCTTTATATTAATTATGATAACCGTCACTGTATATATTTTACTAGGCCATATTAGTTAAAACATGAAAACCAACGTGCTTTGCATCGGTCATGTATGCCATGATAAAATGGACAATGGCTATAAATTGGGTGGCACCGTTTCCTATGCATCGCTATTTGCTGCACAATTAGGAGGTAATACCGAAATCATTACCAGTGCCGGGGCCGACTTTAAATATGAGCAAAGATTTAAAGATGCCGGTATAAAAGTTTTCAACTTTCCTTGCCCCAGCACAACTTGTTTTGAAAACATTCAAACACCAGAAGGTCGTCAACAATTTTTACACAGCAGAGCTGAAAATATTTCTGAAGGTGTAGTAATGTCCTTTCCCTTTACCCAACCGCAAATTGTGCACCTGGGGCCTATTGCCAATGAAGTCAGCCCAGCGTTGTCATCTTTGTTTACAGGCAGCACCATAGGTTTTTCAATTCAGGGCTGGCTTAGAAAATGGCATGACAATGGCAAGGTTTACACTGCCAATCAGCCGTGGGCAATGCTAAAAGGTATTGACGTTGTGTTTGCCAGTGACGAAGACCTTAGCCATGATGACAAAGCCGTACATTACATTTTGGCGCACACAAAGAACCTGGTGCTCACTAAAGGAGACAAAGGGGCATTTATATTTACAAATAATAAAAAATATTACTTCCCTTCTTATCCGACAAAAGTTGTAGATACAACCGGGGCAGGTGATGTTTTTGCTCTTTGTTTTTTATGGTCCTACCACCACGATCAAAGTCTTTCCAAAGCTTGTATTTTTGCCCACAGTGCAGCCTCGATCCTGGTTGAAGGTCACAACATCAACCACCTGCCAACCATCGATGAAATCAATCAGCGACTAAATGAATACAGGAGCTTATTTCACCTGGAAACTTCTCCATAATTCTTTTCTACCCTCTTATGCGCATACCTGAGTCTTAACAAGCAAAGCTTTCAACATACATTTTACTTCAAAGGTCAACATTCTATTATCTTTAAACCATGAAAACACACTATTTCCACTTTCAGGATATAAATAGTCTTCCGCTATTGGTTAAAAGACTTACGGATCTTATAAACTATACTCAGCGAGCATATTTTTTACTTGACCCAGACGAACGAAGTACAAAGCTGAATTACGACCACTGGTCGCCTAGAGAAATCATTGGCCACCTTTGTGATTCTGCCCGCTACAACCTCATGCGATTTTCAGAAGCTCAATATATGACAACGCCCTATCCGGCAAGTACCTACAACCAGGTTGAATTGGTAAAAATCATGGATTACCAAAATCAGGACGATAACAGCTTGCTTACTTTTTGGGCTGGGCTCAACCATCAAATCACCTTGGTTATTAATCGTATGAGCCCAGAAGATCTTTCAAAAATTATAACCATTCAAGATGAAAATCTGACATTGGAGTATATCATTTATGATTATGTAGGCCACTTACAACACCATTTGGAGCAAATTTTTGGTCAATTGGATGCCAATTTTTCAGAATAATTTCAGGGTGTCAGCTACTTTGATTGTTTTAAGAAAGGTAGTTTTGTCAACTCTTTTTTAGGTCTTGTCCAAAATTCAACATGCAATGGCGCAATTTTCCTATTGTAAATCTGCATTTGCACAGAATTTTGTATCAAAATAAACCACAATATATGGAGTATTCAAAATTTCTTTTTCTTTGTATTCTTTTCACCCTATCCTCGGGAACTTTCGCACAAATACCTTCTTTTCCCGGCGCAGAAGGCTTCGGAGCGGGCTCTTCAGGTGGCCGGGGTGGTCGTGTTATCTATGTGACCAACCTCAATGCAGATGGTCCGGGTTCACTTCAGGATGCGCTCAACCAGACAGGCCGCAGGTACATCTTATTTAAAGTGAGTGGTGTGATTCCTGCTACCGCTGAAGTATTGCCAGGACACGGCGATTTCACCCTGGCAGGTCAAACATCTCCCAACGGCGTCATCGTGCGGGGCTTTCAAAGTTACGCTGAAAATGCACCCAGTTCAGGCAATTTTATCATCCGGCATATCCGATCCAGGGTAGGTGATTTAAATGCTTATCCCAGTGCGCATTGGATTGGGGCAGATGGCATTACATTGGGAGGCGTACATCAGGCCATCATTGACCACTGCTCCTTTGCCCATGCTTTTGACGAAGCAGTAGACATATCCAGGAGTTCATCTCTTACCATCCAAAACTGTCTGCTGGCAGAGACCCTGGGTGGTCATTCGAATTTGGGAGGCATGCTTATCAATTATTCAGATGCAGGCAACAGATTGGACAGCCTCTCCATCCACCATAATACATGGCATCGCATCGGGGGTCGCATGCCTGAAATCAGTTGCGAAACAGCCTGGTGTGGAGGCAAGACTATCAACATAGAACTTTCGAACAACCTTTTCTGGGATCCGCAAATTGAGCTGTGGTATGAAGGAGTTACAGGTCATGGTTCCAATTTTTACCTCCACATGAATGCAGTCAACAACCTCAGTTATGCAAGACCAACCTATGGAAATGGCATGTTCCACATAGACATGCTTTACCCACAAAACAACCAGCTGTTTTTTGAGGGCAACTGGCTATTCCTGTATCCCAATTACCACGATTATGATTTGTTTTATTGTTGCAACGACTTCAATCAAAACAATCCCAATCACAATACCGGGGCTGCCCAAATCCTAAACGAAAGATTGCCTTTTCCTTCCATTGAGTACACCGCCACTGAGGAATTGCTGGACTATGCAGCTAACAATGCCGGGGCATTTCCTAGAGATGTAATGGATCTCAGACTCATTGGCAATATTACAGATGACAAAATCGATCCCTCTTCTATCAATGTTGATCATTATCACGATGCCTTTAGCCTTTCTGGGAACAATGTTTTACCAACGGATAGTGATGATGATGGCATGCCAGATTACTGGGAAACGCGCAAAGGACTCAATCCTGCAGTGCAGGATCACAATGGCAATCAACTTTCAAACTCTCTAACCGGTTTCAATGGTTATACCAACCTTGAATGTTATCTTAATTGCCTTTCTGACTATCTGGTTAATGGCTTTAATACGGGCAGTTGCGACATAGGAATTGCCACAGGCATAGGTGAATTATCCGTTGAAAGCATAAACATTTATCCCAATCCGGGTTACGATCAAATTACCCTTGAATTACCTGAAATGAGCGAACAAACAACAATCCGAATCACAGATGCCATGGGTAAAATCATAATGCAGAAACAGGTTGATACGACAAAGCAAGTTCTGGATGTGAGCAGATTAAATCCAGGGCTTTATGAAATATCCATCACCAACAAAAAACAAAGCTGGAACCGGGGTTGGTTCCGCTCTTATTGATCAGAAAACTTCCAGCGCACAAAGGCCTCCATGGCCTCATACTCTGCCAATCCCAAAACGTTGTAAAGATGGGCTGTCTCCCGGTTGCGATCTTCGGCACGTTGCCAGAATTCGCGTTTATCATTACCCGGAAAAACAGGGTGATCTTTTTGCGATTGGTGCATAAAGATCGCCCTTCTTTTTTTAAGCAATTCATCCGGACTAATGGGAACGGCCATTTCGATTTCATCAATTGGCCATTCGTGCCACGCCCCCCGATACAACCACAAATAGCAGTCTTTCCACCAAACCTCCGCCCTCGTCTTTTCAAATGCCATAAAAATGGCATCGAGGCAAACGCGATGGGTGCCGTGCGGATCGGCCAAATCGCCTGCTGCATAAACCTGGTGGGGTTTGACTTCATTGAGCAGGTCAGCAATTAATTTCACATCGGCATCGGTAAGTTTATTTTTTCGAACTCCTCCTGTTTCGTAAAAAGGCATATCCAAAAAATGAATATGGGCTTCATCCAGGCCACAAAAATGGGCTGCACTACGTGCCTCTTCCCTCCTTACTATGCCTTTTAGTTTACGTAAAGAATGGGGGTCTACATCGTTGTGGTCTTTGTTCTTTATAAAGTTACTAATCTCAGCTACTGTATCTGTCAACACATCGCTCTTTATACCCATGGCATCTGCATAGTCGCCCAAAAACTGAGCATAACGCCATGCATCCACATCGTGTACGGCAATGTTGCCCGAAACCTGGTAAGCCACGTGTACATCATGGCCTTGTTCTACCAATCGCAGAAAGGTCCCCCCCATAGAAATAACATCATCATCCGGATGCGGACTGAAAATAATCACCCGTTTGCGTGCCGGTTCAGCTCGTTCAGGGCGATTGGCATCACTGGCATTGGGTTTGCCACCGGGCCAGCCCGAAATGGTATGTTGCAGTTTATTGAATATGCGAATATTAAGCGAATACGCTGTATTGTACTCTGCGATCAGCTCTGAAAGTCCATTGTTGATATAGTCTTCATCCAGCAGTTTGAGGATGGGCTTCTGCAGGCGCAACGACAGCCAGATAACGGCTTTGGCGATCAATGCATCGTCCCAATTACAGATACCCGCCAGCCAGGGGGTCTTCACCTGTGTTAGTTCAGCTGCAGCTGACGGGTCCAGATAGAATTTTACATTGGCATGTCCCTGAAGGTAGGTGGCCGGTACCATTTCACTCACTTCACCTTCGATGGCCTCCCTTACTATTTCAGCCTTGTGGGAGCCCCATGCCATAATGAAAATTTGTTTTGCCGAAAGTATGGTTTGGATACCCATGGTTATGGCGCGATAGGGCACATTTTCTTCTTTGCCAAAATCTTTTGCTGCATCAACTCTGGTTACGTGATCAAGTTTTACCAAACGGGTTCGTGACGACAACCATGAACCGGGTTCATTAAAGCCTATATGTCCGGTTCTGCCAATGCCCAGAATTTGTATATCGAGTCCTCCAAAGAGTTGGATTTTCTTTTCATAATCGCTGCAAAATTGTTCCACTTTTTCAATGGCCAGGTCACCGTTGGGTATGTGGATATTGGAAGGGTCAATGTCTATGTGATCAAAGAGGTATTCGTGCATGAATCGCACATACGACTGGTGTGCATCGGGTTTCATGGGAAAATATTCATCCAGATTGAAGGTGACCACATTTTTAAATGAGAGGCCCTCTTCTCTGTGCATACGCACCAACTCATTGTAAACTTTGATGGGCGAAGAACCCGTGGCCAGACCGAGCACCAGGTATTGATTGTCCTGCTGCTTTTGCCTTATGGCCAGAGCAATGTATCGGGCAATATGAATGGCACCTTCTTCAGGATGTTCACAAAGCTTGATGGGCACTTTTTCAAATTTTTTCAACATGTATTTAAGTGCCGATGAAATCTCCTGGCTGCCTTCCTGAACGCGTAAACTCATATTTAAGCTTTATTCAACAAATATAGTCATCCCAAAACAAACGACCAATTCAGCCACTGTGGTATTAAAAAGCCCATGGTTTAATTTGCAAATATTCTCAACATCAAGCATCTGGAATATGGGATGTCATACTCCAATTGTAGCTTTACAGAAAAAAAAGCTTTATAAATACCATAAAGATCCAAGTTCCGTTTATTCAGTAAACCAACTCATATGTCAGCAGCTTTTGTCAGAAGAATACCAGGCCTTTATCTTCTTATCATGTCGATGCTTTACGCCTATCCCGATTTTCATTTCATAGGGCTCATCGCAATTTGCATCAGCATCTTTGTTACCATTTTTCATCATCCGGTTGTCAGTATTTCAGTGGGCATACTTACAGCCATGGTCAACAGCTTTCTTACACTGGCCTGGATTTCAGAATTGAGCGAATTCCCTTCCTTCATGGATGGCATACATTTGTTTACGGTGGGTTTGATCCTATTTGGCACCAACTATTGGGCAGCTTATCGCATGATCTGGCCCGGAAATCAACTTGTTCACAAGCGAAAATTGGCAGAATAACACAAATCACTTAAAGTAAATTTAGACGTTGTAGTTCGTAAATTATTTAATCTTTTTATATTGTTTTTCAAGTATTTATATACTATTATCCCTATTTGAAAGATGTAATTTAACCGCAATTCCTTTCAAAATATAAAGACAGCTCTGGGTATTTTTGGACTTTCATTACTAAATTGGGAGAATTACAAAACAAAAAAACAATGTTTCAGACCCACATCATTGGCTCCGGCAGCCACATTCCCAGCAGAACTGTAAAAAATGAAGATTTTGCCGACAATGATTTTTATGAGTCCTATGGAAAAAAATTAGAAAAACCAGGTAGAGAGATTACCGATAAATTTCAGGAAATCACAACCATCGCTGAAAGGAGGTACGCCAACGACGACCAATTGGCATCTGACCTTGGCACCATTGCTGCTGCCAAAGCAATAGAAGACGCAGGCATCGACAAAGAAAAAATCGATTACATCATAGTGGGTCACAATTTTGGAGATATTTCTTTTGCCAACAGGCGAACGGAACTTGTACCCAGTCTTTCTGCTAAAATTAAACATCATTTGGGCATTGAAAACCCGTTTTGTGTGGCCTATGACTTACCTTTTGGCTGTCCGGGCTGGCTGCAAGGGGTTATCCAGGCCGATTACTATTTGCGTTCGGGAGATGCCAAATTGGCCCTGGTTATTGGAGCAGAAACGCTGTCCAGGGTTTGTGATCCCCATGATCGGGATTCCATGTTGTATGCTGATGGAGCCGGAGCGGTCATCCTTGAAGCCAAAGCCAACACCACCACTGGTATACGCTGTCATGTAGCACGATCCGATACCAAAAACCACGCTTTCATGTTACACATGGGCCCCAGCTACGCCCCCTCCGAAAAAGAAGATCCTGAACTATACCTCAAAATGACCGGAAGGAAGCTGTACCAATATGCTTTGGAACATGTACCCCCTGCCATGAAGATGTGCCTTGACAAAGCAGGTGTGCACATCGACCAGGTAGCAAAAGTGCTGATCCACCAGGCCAACGCCAAAATGGATGAAGCCATCCTTCAAAGACTCTATGCCTTATACGATCGACAACCCGATAGCGATCACATCATGCCCATGTCAATTGCATGGCTCGGCAACAGCAGCGTAGCTACCCTACCCACACTGTACGACCTGATCGCCCACAATCAACTTGGTAACCACCAATTTAATACCGGAGATCTCTTACTTTTTGCCTCCGTTGGAGCCGGTATGCACATCAATGCATTTTTGTACCAAGTACCTTGATTTAGGACAATTCGCTGCGCTTAAGATAACTGAACGGTTTTGGCTTTGCCAAAAAAAATGATCCCTATGAACCGTAGGTTTGTAGGGATCATTTTACTTAAAGTGTCTCAAACTGTCAAAAAGCTACTAAGTCACAAAACACCCGTCGTTTAGCGCTAGTCGCAAGTCGCCCTGCGCTCGTCGCAAGTCGCCAGTCTCAAGTCGCAAATCGCTCAACGCAAATTACTTATCATCCAAAATCTTATCGATCCTCGCTGCCATGTCTTCGTAATGGTAACGTGTCAACTTATCCGTAGAACGAGCTGCCTGAAAACGAGTGCGCAAATCCTTGAGTGTGCCACGGGCAAGCGCTTTAATATCTGTGTGTTCGACCGCATTTTCAGGGTTTTCCAGCAACCTTTGAAGGGCTTCGATAAAGGTGCGCTGGAGATTTCTTCTATACAGTGATATCTCACCACCTTTACCTACTTCGCGATAGATGTTGGCAACAAGATCATCCATCATTTCTGACAATGAATAAGCTGCATTACCATTGATGGCGTTGTTTTCAACCATACGTTTCATCCTTTCGGTGAAGAAAAGCTGAGCCAGGGCCTGATCTTGCATGGACCGGATACGTTCGGCCATACCTGTCTCTTCAATTCTATGGAGAATTTTCGGATCAATCAGCCAATTGGGGGTATCAAACAATTGTTTGTTGAGGAAGCTGATGGCATCCTTTTGTTTCGCTTTCTCTACATGTTTGTAAATGGGTTCTCCTTGATCATAAGTTTTGTAGTACTCATATACTCCACCCACGTTGGCCGTTACGTGGCCAATGTATCTTCTAAACTGTACCCCTACATTGTCGTACAACTCCCTGAGTTCTGAATAATCTTTGGTGTCTTCACCAGACCATTGAATGAGGTTGGGTACGATTCTTTTGAGGTTTTCTATACCCAATTCGGATGCACGCATACTATTATCACCCAAGTCTTCGGTCTGTGCTGTGGGATCCGTAGGCATACCACGTTGACGACCAAAACGATAAATGGGATTATTTGCCCTTTCTTTGATCCAGTTATTTAAGGTGGGCCTTTCTGAAACAGGATCTGTTGTACCATCAATTAATTTGTATCCAAAGATGATAGACCAGTCATCATAAGGGCCGATATTCGGCATCAATCCTACCTTTCCATCCTGGGGCTGGGCTACGTAGTTAAAACGGGCATAATCCATGATTGAAGGAGCGGTACCCATTTTGGTGGTAAAATTGACAGAACGCAATGAATCCACGGGATAAGCAACACTCGACCCCATATTGTGTGGCAAACCGAGGGTGTGCCCTACTTCGTGTGCAGCTACAAATTGGATCAATCTGCCCATGACTTCATCTTTAAATTTAGGAGACCTTGCTTCAGGATTGATGGCTGCGGTTTGAATGAAATACCAATTGCGCAGTAAATTCATTACATTGTGATACCAGATGATGTCTGATTCCAGAATTTCTCCCGTTCTCGGGTCATGAACGTGGGGCCCCATTGCATTCTGAATGTCGGTACTTACATATCGGATAACAGAATAGCGAACATCTTCGGGACTCCAATCCGGGTCTTCTTCTTTGGTAGGCGGATCTTTGGCCATTATGGCATTTTTAAATCCGGCTTTCTCAAATGCTTTTTGCCAATCGTTTACCCCTTGTTTCAAAAAGGGTCTCCATTTTTCTGGCGTGGCAGGATCAATATAGTAGACAATGGGTTTGGCAGGTTCTACCAATTCTCCCTTAAAGTATTTTTCACGGTCTTCCGGCTTTGGTTCCAACCTCCATTTGGTAATAAATCGCTGATTGGCGGCTTTTTGAGCATCAAGACTGTAATTTGTTTGGTTAACAGAAAAATACCCCACTCTTGCATCAAACAACCTGGGAACCATGGGCACTTCAGGCAGTAGTACAAAGGATTGGTTCATTTCTACAGAAAGTGTTCCTGTAATCTGGTTGTCGGGCAATGACGAACCAGTGTATGTCAGCACGTGCCTGACCTCAACATTTTGTGGAAAAGATTTTATACTATTGACAAAGGATCGCTTCGAATCCAGGGCCTTTATGCCAAAGGTCTTTCTTTCATCAGGGTCCATGGCTCCAATCATATCCACATCGGTGGTAAACAGAGGGGCAATATCAATGACGTATGCATTTTTTGCTTCATTGTAAGCCTTGATATCAAAAATCATGATGATGGGCTCAAAATTGTTGTTCTTTACCGATTGATAGATGGGATCTTCTTCACTGGCAACAGAATTAAAAGATACCGAACGCAGCATGAGCTGATCGTCCTTTTTTTGCCAACGAATGACCTGCTGTGGGCGCGATTCAACACCAGCTCCACCAAAGTTCAGGTTTTTGACAAAGCCCGATATCCTGCTGGTGATCAGAATTTCTTTGTCCATGACCTCTTGAGGCAGTTCAAAGTACCAGTTTTCTTTTACTTTATGAGAAATGAAGAAGCCACTATCTGTTACGGCATCAGCAGTGATAATGTCTTTATATGGCTTGACTTTTTCATCTTTCTTCTTCTCGTCCTTTTTAGGAGCGGGAGCGGAATCAGCAGCCGGCGCAGCGGGAGTCTTTGGCGCAGGTGGAGGTGTCGTCTTTTTACTACACGACAGAACAAATAACATCAGCAAAGCAAAAGAAATGTGTTTTAACATAAAAGCGTGATTTTGAAAAACAAAGATAGTCAGATGGTTAAAAGACACATCATTTTAGCCGGGGAATAAAATTTGGAAATAACAAGTAAAAACCAAATGCAGCCAAATATAATTTAATATTACATCGATTTACGTAATTTAATATTGCAGCACTCGAATGAAAAACAATTGTAATTGATGCCATACAAACATCAAGTCAAATGCGTTAAATAAAAAAAGCAATTCGCGCCCTTTGGGCAGTTCTTTTATCAGCTTGAATTTAATAAAATGGAAAACATGAAAATTTACAACTGCACGCTTATTCTGATTTCGCTATCTTTTTTTATCATGGGATGTTCCCAAGTGGAAGGCATTAATCCGGCAGATATTTATATACCAGAGCAGCAATCCAATGAAAAATACAAAGACAATGAAGAAAACCCCTTTATGAATGTTGCCGATCAGGAAACATCAACTTTTGCAATTGATGCAGATGGTGGCTCTTATACCAACAGCAGAAGGTTTTTAAATGCAGGCGTCACACCTCCAAAAGAAGCGGTTAGGATAGAAGAATATATAAACTATTTTACCTTTGATTATCAAGACCCTGTCGACGGTGAAAATGTGTCTTTACAATCTGAGCTTACCACATGTCCATGGAATGCAGACCACTACTTGCTCAGACTTGGTATGAAAGGGATATCCATCCCCTTAAGTCAATTGCCCTATTCAAACTTCGTATTTTTAATTGATGTTTCAGGCTCGATGTCATCTTCAGATAAACTCGACCTTTTAAAAAAAGGTTTTAAAACATTAACAGATAATCTGAGGCCTCAGGACAGAATTTCAATAGTAACTTATGCAGGTCAGGCAGGTATTTTACTGGAGTCTACTTTGGGAAGTGAAAAGCAAAAAATTAAAGCAGCAATAGACAAACTTGGTGCTGGTGGGTCAACAGCCGGTGCGGATGGAATCAACACAGCTTATGAATTGGCAGAAAAACACTTTGTAATTGGGGGAAACAATAGGGTAATACTGGGAACAGATGGCGATTTTAATGTTGGAATTAAATCTACCGAAGAATTGATTAAACTCATTGAAGAAAAAAGAGAAAGTGGTATTTACCTTACTGTCTTAGGGGTTGGAACGGGCAATCTAAACGAGGCCATGATGGAACAAATTGCCGATAAGGGTAATGGCAATTATGAATATATTGACAATACGAGTCAGATAGACAAAGTATTTACGCATGAAATAACCAAATTCCACACCATAGCAAAAGATGGTAAAGTCCAGATAAAATTCAATAAAAACAAGGTCTTATCATACCGGCTAATAGGTTATGAAAACAGGAGTCTCAACAAGGAAGATTTTACAGATGATAGCAAAGATGCTGGGGAAATTGGAGCCGGACAAAGCATCACTGCACTATATGAGCTGTCAATAACAGATGTGCAAAACGAAGAATCCTTAGCACAATTTGAATTCAGGTATAAAAAACCTGGCGAAGACATCAGCAGATTATTGACGATGGATATCAGCTTAAAGCCGATTGATATAACCCGGTCATCAGAAAACATGCGGTTTGCAGCTTCAATAGCAGGTTTCGGCTTATTGATGAAACAGTCGCAATACAAAGGCACCGCCAATAAACAAATGGTACTTGAATTGGGCAATACTTCTACTTCTTTTGACCCACACAATTACAGAAAAGAGTTTTTACAGTTAGTGAAAAACTGGAAAGAATAGACTGCAAGAAAATTACGCTGTAAAAGTCATCAAGATTTACATTAAATTTCGTTCAGTGGTTTCCCAAAAAATGGGTAAATTTACCCTACATTATTTTCTGGAATAACAACATATTACTTGTAAGTTATTTCAAAATTGAAGGAATTATTAATTAAGGAACTTTTGGATACTTCAGCTAAATACAAGTGCTATTTTATCTTCAGTTCTTGACATCTATCAATCATAAGAAGCAAATGAAAAATCGCATGAAAATTTGGATGCGCCCATTGACCATCTTTACAACGTTAATTTTTATCCAGCCTTATATTCTCAATGCTCAAAAGGTAGAATACAGCATAGCAATCGACCGATTAATTTCAACAGTTCAGTTCTTTCATAATGGTAAAGAATTACGCACTCCAAAAGGAAACTTTGTTGGATCACAATACAATTTTGGCATCAATATCCCGGTATACAAAAACATAAGATTATACTCTGAAATAGGTTACAATACTACAAAAAACTACTTCAGTTTGTCGTACAATTATGTGGAAGGTGGCAAAACAATTTCCAGGTACATCCATCCCGCCTTTTTAACAAATGAAAAACTTTATTTTGCTTTGGCCCCTGAACTCAGATACAGTAATCCAGACTTTGATCTGTTCGCTAATGCCGGAGCTATTATCGCAACGGAATTGAGTGAAGAATTCAGAGATTTCGGCGTAAAAACCACCAATGACAAATGGGTTTATGGATATAGGTTTGGAGGTGGCTTCGTCTTTAAGTATAAATCTATTGGTCTTAGATTTTCCATGGGACATACCGTCTATTCAAAAACATTACTCTTTACAGATATCCACCCTTTCTTACAATTTAAAAACACGAATATAGGCTTAGGGCTGGTGTTTAATATGCAAAAAATCAAATAAGAAATATAGCAGGGTGGGATTAGCCCACTACCTGAAATTGCAATCCTACCAGATCATTCTTAATTACAACTAGCAGTACATCTCACAGCAAGCATTTTATCTCATTCATGTCGGCTGTGCGTCTTGATGGAGAGAGTTAATGTTACATGCCGACATTTTGTTTTCCAATGTATGTTTAATTTTGTGTTAAAATCTTCAACCATGAAAATAATCACATGTATTACAATGTTGCTTTTAAGCTTTGCTGCAATGGCCCAACAAAACTGTACACCCGGCAAAGCAAACCTAACAGTTACCTCAGGAAATATATCTCAAACTTTATCTACTTCAGGAGCCATGCTGACTGAAGCCTCAGGAAATGCAGCTTATCAAATCAAAGTAAATGACAAATGGGTGCCCATCATTTATGAAGGAGGAATATGGTTAGGAGGTGTTACCCCCAGCAATGATGTAAAGTTTTCCGGAGCAACCTATGTGGTAGCGGGTACAGATTATACAGATTGGTATCCTGGTGTATTGGATTCTGCTTACAATATCACCAACCCTTGCCTTAATTGGGATAGATTTTTTACAGTCACCTACAAAGACATTGAAGCTGCCATCAACCTGCTTTACAGTAGCAATGGTACGATTAATACTATAGACTGCAACCAGCTTCCTTCTCATGTGCTGGCATGGCCCGGCAAAGGCAATCCACATTTTAAAAACATCAATGGTTTTGAATTGCCGGATATTTACGAAATTCCCTTTTATGATTATAACACCGATGGCATCTACGAACCGTGTAAAGGTGATTTGCCGTTGTTTAATCCAAAAGACGTGGTTGTAAATAACCATATGGATGTATTAAACACCTTCCCTGATCATCTGAGTTTAAACATTCTCAATGATGCACTTGGCAACCACAATCTGTCTGGAGGCCAACCAACTCACATTGAAGTCCATCAATATGCATTCGATTATCACACGCAGGATAGCCTGGAACAGACCACTTTTTTTCTCTACAAACTGATCAACAAATCCAGTGAGGAATTGAACAAAAGTTATTTTGGCTTGTGGTTTGACCCTGATCTGGGCTGTTATCTCGACGATTTTGGAGGCACCTCATCTGCCAACAACCTTATTTATTTTTACAATACAGATGCAGAGGATGGATCACCCGGCAGTTCGTGTCCGGGCACCAATTCATTTGGTTCCGAAATTCCAATTTCAGCCATTTCACTACTTGATGGTTTGGATGAAGTGAGCGAAATCTCTGATCCACCTGGCTGGCTAAGAAAAGGTATGACATCAGCCGTGTATTTCAACAACTGTTCTGTGGGAGCAGTGGATCCGGCTACCTGCGATCCGGTTGGGCCCGATCTTGACTTTTACAACCCATTAAGGGGAAGATGGCATACCTCCGAACCCATCACAATAGGAGGCAACGGCTACAATCCCGGCTCTACCGACACCACTCTTTTCGTTTATGATGGCAACCCTTCCGACTTCAATTCGTGGTCAATGTGCAGTTCAGGGGTATCTCAAGCTGACATCAGGATGTTGATGAGCACAGGGGGTGGCACCCTGGCACCCGGATTTAGAGATGACATCATTGCAGCTATTCACACCGTAAGCAATGTGCCTTATCCCTGTCCAGACATTCAACCCGTTATTGATGTCAATAAAGCAGCTCACAATTTTAAAAATAATGGATGGAGGAGAAAAAGCACAACCAGTGGGACTTATCAGGTAGGTGACACCAATTTACCATGGGAATTTAAATTGGTTGACAATGGCTTTGCACTCACAAGCGAGGACGAAAAAATCACGGTTTCTATAAATGACATCACTGGAAAATCGATTTCAACCAAGGTTTTAGCAGCCCACCAACAAATCAATTGGCAGAATGACGGATTGGCACCACAAATGTTAATCATCAATGTAAGTTGTTCAAATTTGAAAAAGGCATATAAAATTATTGTGCATTGACATTTAGGCATGTTAATGCTGTTCCTCATAAATATTTATAATAGCTTACCATTTTGATATTGTAAACAAAACGAAAAACCAAACACTTGAAAAAAACCTAAAGAATAGAAGTTTACCCCGTTTTATCGTTGAGACCCGAACGCACCTGCGACTGTGCCCTGCTTCTTCACCCGAATAATATGGAGGAATGAGGCGGGGCCTTTTCATTTCACCTATAAGCAAAAAAACAGGTGATTCCAAAGGAAATCACCTGCTAAGGGTATTTTAATGACGGCGTCCAATCACATTTTATTGCACAGGCAGACTCATGATGTAGTCATAAATAGAACCAATTTCATCATCCGAAAATGGCGCAACACCCGCGAAAGGCATGAACTTCCCATCCAGCATCTTACCTTCAGGCGTTTTACCGGAACGTAGGGTTTCTATAAATTGGGCACGGGTCCATTTTCCCGGATTTCCGGTTGCAGAAATATTGGGGACCAATGGAGAAACCGGATCAGGAGACTTGCCTCCTTTAAAATCCTTGCCATGACAAGAAACACATCCATGAGAATTCACCATGTACAAGCCATGCTCCAGGCTATTGACCTCTGCAGGATGCGCCACATGGTCAACACTCTTGTGATCGATCACATTGTAAGAATACATTTCTCCAAATTGTCCGGCACCAGCTAGTATTTTAGCAAAAGTGGTAAAAGAAGCCTTTTCAAAATGATTTTCTACCTTGGGTAAGGTCTTAAGAAAAGCGATGAGACTGCCCAAATCCTGATCACTAAGGTGACACATTGATTCACTGGGCATCACAAACAATTTCCTTCCATCCGGCCCAATTCCATGTCGGATAGATCTAATCCAATCTAAGTCAGTATAATTTTCGGTAGGGCTACCCTTTGCTCCGGTAAGGTTAGAGGAAGCAATTTTTCCTATGTTGGGGTCATCAAAAAAATAACTTCCTTCCAGCTGATTTCCATGACAAGACCTGCATCCAACCGAAAGAAGACGGCCTCTTTCAATGGATAAAGAATCGGTGGGAATCAAAATTTCAGCAGGTGTATAGGATACTTTTTCTTCAAAATCAGCATTGCATTTTTGAACAAAATAAAAAGCAAACAGTGCTGAAATTACGATTATTAAGACCAAAGCATACGCCAGGTATTTTAGAATTTTTTTCATTTTGGTAAATCTTTAAGTTAAGAAAAAAAGGGCCCGGTTCTCTCGTCGGCCCCAAAAGAGGAGCCATTACTTGACCCCTTCAAAATTTGCAGGAACAGGTACCATTGAAAACGAGGATATTTTCCACCCTTCACTTGTTTTGACAAACACGCAGTTCATGATTAATTTTTCTGTTATTGACTTTCCATTTTGCTCATAAACTGAAATATCAAACCACTGAGCTATTGCTACTTCGGGGGCCATAAACGATACCTTATAATCAATAATATCATCAGAAATCACTTTACCGTTTGCAAAAAGTGGGAACAGGTTTTCATGCATCACTACAACCTCTTCTTTGGTTGAAGCCCTTTGGCCATATGGTGAGGTAAAATAAACCTTGTCTGTAAATACATTGCCAAATCTTTTGGCATCAAGGGCTCTGTAGGCTGCATAAGCTTCCGTTCTTAACTTTAGAATCTCTCCTTCTTCAATCGAAGGAATAAGAAACTGTTTCCTGGGTGTAAGCTGGGCATGCTCAAGCAACCATTGTCCGCCCTTCTTCACCAACAATGCCGACAGAGTTAATTCCATATTATATTCCTGGCCCATCATTTTAAACGCATGGTGGCCATCAAGATATATCAACACCATGTCATTACCCAGATTTTTCCAGGAAGTGATGGAATGTGTCATGGTGGGTTTACCTTCCCACATTGCAGCAAATTGATTGTAAGAAGCCTCCAAATCTGTGGCACCATTTGTCACTTCTCCAAAAGGACCAATTTCAGATGATGTTGTTGAATAGTGTTTCTTTACATTGGCCCATTTTCCACTCTCAAATGCGGCATCCAGGTTTTTTACCCAGGAATCCAGTTCATTTTTGAGGCTCTGTTGCGCGGTTAATGAAGCCGCAGCCATTAAAAAAATAATAGTGATTGATTTCATGTTAAATTGTTTTTTTCATGTTGAATAATAAATTGTTCAGCAAAAATGAGGTGGATGTTTTTCAACGGATATCTCATATGTAGCAACGAATATGAAAAATGTAGCAAATCGTAAAACATTAATATTCTGACAGTTGTAATTCATCCAAATTTCTGAATGCGACAATGTTGATGACATCAGCTACAAAATTGAAATTTAATTAACCGCCATCTTCCGTGATTTGACCCTGAATAGAAAATGCCTTGAAAGGAGAAAAATTAAGCCCCTGGGTATATTACTATAAATTCTACTGATCAATTTCAGCACATAATGAACAGATTGATTATTTTTGATATTAAAGCCCGTTATATGAGCCGATGGATTTTTACCATAAGCCTGCTCATGGGCATGGTTTGGGGTTCTGCACAGAAAAATATCAACCCCGATAGCCTGCTCAACTTGATGCCAACCATGGTTGACACCCAAAAAATGCTTGCCTATCACGATATATGCCGTTTCTACGTAGGACTGGACAAGACCAGGTCAATTGAAGCTGCTCAAGCCGCTCTCAATCTCGCAGAACAAAAAAAAGACGACAAATGGCTGGCTCGTTGCTTAAGCGTATTGATTGCGGCGCTCAACATCCATGGTGAGAATAAAAATGTAAACGTGCTTGCAGAGCGGGCCTTAAAACACGCCCTTGCTTCCAATCACAAACCTTCAATTATGAAGGCATATGAAGCTTTGGCCACCACCAATGGAATGAATTCCGTTTGGGACAAGGCCTTACAATATTCAGACCTGGGACTAAGGGTTGCAGAGGAAATGAAAGATACCATTGGCATTCTCAATGCTATCAATATGCTTGCCCTCTGCAATATGGAATTGAACAAAACTGAGATTGCCTATCAATACCATCAAAGAGGCCTACGTTTGAGCCAGCAAATTGGAAGGATGTACGAATATGGCCGTGCTTTTGCCGGACTGGCCGAAATCAATATCAAAACAGGCCAATGGCAGGACGCAATCGTTAATGCAAACCAGGCAGCGGCTGCATTTGAAAAAATCAATTACCCTGTGGGGCAAGCTCAATCACTTGTTTTTGGAGCTACAGCCATGCTTCAACTGGGCAAATGGCAGGACAGCCGAAACTTGTGCCACAAAATCCTGAGTTTATCGTCATCTGCCGGTAATGACCCTGTGGGTGGTGAAGCCCACAATATACTTGGGTACGTTGAGATGGAGGCAGGCAATCTCCTGCAAGCTGATAACCATTTTAGCAAAGCAGAAAAAGAGGCAAGGAAAGGCAATAATTACAAGTTGCTCAAAGAAATATACCGGGGTCTTGAAATACTGGCAACCATTAAAAAGGATTTTGTCGGTGCCCGTGCATTCCACCATAAATTTCAAATGGTTTCTGATTCATTTTTTTCCAAACAAATACTGAGTAATGTTACCAATTACCAGGTAAAGTATGAAACCTCAGAAAAAGAGCGATTACTCGCTGAAGAACGAGAAATAAAAAGTAGGTGGATCTTTGGATCTGCGGCTCTGCTTACCCTGGTCATCGCATTTTTCCTTTTCCTGCGCAAACAACAGCAGATGGATAAAAAAAGAGTCCATCTCGAAGCTGAGAAAGCCAGGCTGGAAGCAGAGCTGGAACACGCTGAGGTAGATCGCCTTAGAGAAGTAGATAAGCTGAAAAGTACCTTTTTTGCCAATATTAGCCATGAAATCAGGACACCACTTTCGCTGATCATTGGTCCACTCGATCAGATGATCAAAGGGAACTTCACCGGAGACCAAAACAAGTATTTTCGCATCATGCACAAAAATGGAAAGCGACTGCTTGAATTGGTCAACCAACTGCTTTTGTTGAGCAAGCTTGAAAGTGGCAAGATGAAACTCATGGGTAGCAAAGGAGACATCCATGCCTTGATCCATGCCATAGCATTTTCTTTCGAAAGTATGGCCGATCGAAAAAACCTGACCATCCAGGTACACAGCCCGGCTTCAGATGGCAGCTGCTGTTATGACAGAGATGCCGTAGAAAAAATTCTTGTCAATCTTATCTCCAACGCTGTCAAATTTAGTCACGAAGGAGGCAACATTCTGGTATACATCTACCCCATTACAGCAGGTTTTATTAAACTAGAGATACGAGACAGCGGCATTGGTATACCCGATGATCAAATGCTTACCTTGTTTGATCGATTCTCCAAAAGTACACAGAACGAAATTCAGCCAGGCAGTGGTTTGGGCCTTGCCCTTGTCAAGGAACTTTGTGAATTGCATGGCGGCTCAGTATCTGTATCAAGCAAAGAAGGAGAAGGTGCGGTTTTCACAGTGTTGTTAAACGTAGAAAGATCGTTTTTTGACCAACACAATTTTGACGATCAGCCACAACTAGAAGCCATACCGTCTCAGGTACCATTGTCAGGTGAAACAGAAATCAGTCCCCTACCGATGTCTGTTCACCCATTGAAAAAAGTAATCTTAATTGCGGAAGACAATGCAGATGTTAGGACCTACATCAAAGACCAGCTGGGAGATCAATACCAGGTACTGGAAGCCAGCAATGGCAAACAAGGCATAGAAATAGCAACTGCTCATGTACCCGACATCATTATAACGGACATCATGATGCCCGAACTGGATGGACATGGGTTTTGTCACCTTGTGAAAAACGACAAATTGTTATCCCACATTCCTGTAATCATGCTTACTTCCAAAGCAGAAGATGAGGACAAAATCCGGGGTTTACAATCCGGGGCAGATGACTTTTTAACCAAACCCTTTCAGGCTGCTGAATTGGTGCTTAAAATCAAAAACTGGATCACTACCCGGCTTCGATTGCAGGAGAGTTTTTTGGGTAAAATCAATGCCTTTACTCCCAATCCAACAGCAGAGGAAAGCATGGATGCGCGCTTCCTGTCACAGGTCAGAGATGTCATTCAACAAAATCTGGATGACGAAGGGTTTTCAGTAGTAGAGCTAAGTCAAAAGGTAGGATTTAGCAGAAGTCAATTACATAGAAAACTCTCGGCACTGACAGGCAAGGGTCCCAATGAAATCATAAGATCCATGCGTCTGGAACAAGCCAAACAGCTGCTTGCACAAAAATCTGGCAATGTGTCAGAGATTGCTTATCGCTGTGGATTCAATTCGCCTGCATACTTCATCAAATGCTTTAAAGACCAGTACGGAATTACGCCTGGAGAAATGTAGATAAAGTTTCTTGCGGTTAGTTTTACTGGAATTTAACTACGAGACACCAATAACAATTCACAATTAAATCAGGTCAAAATTGCCATACCTAATTCAAAGCAATTCAACCAATTTTATTATCATAGCAATGGACATGGCCCATTTAATAAACGTAATTATCTATTTTATTAATACAATATCTATATCGCAAACAAATGAAAACAAATTTCAAAAAATTAGCAAAATGGCTTGGCATCATCATTGGTGTTTTGGCTTTACTGGTAGGTGGATTGGTTTTGTACGTCTGGTCTCAATTGCCAAAAGCGGATGGTGAACCACCAATCCTCCAGACAGAATTATTTCAAAAGCCTAAAACAGAATTGCCCTGTGAAGGTAAGTACATTTTTAAATCTGCGACTGAACTTGCCACATTGATTAAAACACGAAAAGCATCTTCAGTTGAAATCACAACAGAATTTATCAACTACATCAAAAACAACAATTACAAAACGAATGCCTTCGTATGGTTATTTGAAAAAGAAGCTCTTGAAGCAGCAAAAAGGGCAGATGAAATAACACAGCGCGCCGAAAATACAGGCTTGCTGCATGGTGTACCGGTATGCATCAAGGAAGAGTTTTGGGTCAAAGGCCATCCCAGCACCTGGAATTCTTCTCAGTTTCAAAATTTCATGGCTCCCAGAAATGCAGCCATAGTAGATGCCTGGTTGGCCGAGGGAGCCGTTATTTTAGGCACAACCAACGTTCCAAGAATGTTGATTGATATGCAGACCGCAGGAGAAATATATCCCGAAGCTCACAATCCGTATGATGTAAAAAGAACACCAGGGGGAAGTACAGGCGGTGGTGCCGCAGCCGTTGCTTCTGCTTTTTGTCCACTGAGTTTGGGTGGTGATATGGGTGGCAGTATAAGAGTACCTGCTGCCTATTGTGGCATTTATGGCCTAAAAACAACAGAAGAAAGCATGGGCAGGCATTTTGGTTCATCGCCAGATACCACAGGCAATCACCACTATTACAGATTGGCAGTGGCTGGACCCATGGCACGAACCATTGACGATATTGATCTGGGATGGAAGGCCTTGATTAAACCCTGGTACCAAAATAATAAATGGCTCGTGGTAGATACAACCAAGTCTTTAAGTTCCTATAAAATTGCCTGGTTTGGTGAACTTCAGCTGCCAAATGATAAAATTTCTGTTTCTTCTGATGTTTTGACCAAACTGAATCAATTGGTGTCCAACTTAAACAAGGAAGGGGTTAATACCAATAATGTACAACCCCCCAAACTTGCTGAAATGCGACAAATGCACATGTTGCTCATGGCCTATATGGTATTTGCCAAACAGCCCTGGATCATCCGTCAATTGATAAAACATGAATTTGAAAGTGGCACTCCACTTAAAATCGACATGAGCGAAGGCCTTGAACGAATTGGCGATGCGGATGAAGAAGAGTATGAAAAAATTCTAAAGAGAAGAGAAGCATTAAAGCAATCCTTAGAAGACTTTTTCAAACAATACGATTTCCTCATTATGCCCATCACAATTGGACCGGCAATGGTAAAAAATCCAAACCATGAGCCCATAGAGATAAATGGCAAAAACATGGAATACTGGGATCAGTTTCACTACCCTATGTTCTTTAATGCCACCGGTCATCCGGCCCTAACCATACCCCTGGGTTTAAATGATCAGGGATTGCCCATTGCTGTCCAATTGGTAGGACCTATGTTTTCTGAACAACGATTAATTCATTTTGCAAAAATGATTGAAAAACTTCATGAGGGCTATGTTGCACCCAAATAGTGCCCTTTCCGAGCAGGTTGCCGAATTCATTGTTCTACTCAGGGGGCCTTGAGGAAATGGAGAGCATTTACAATTTATATATTGTTGAATGTGACAATAGCCACAACTGACAACAATAATCGTAATAGCTAACACAGTTTCAAGATAAGTTTTTTCAAAATTGGTCGTTAGAATATCAATGAAACGTAACATCTTCATTTTACTCTTGCTTACAATGGTTTTTTCATTTATAAGCCATCATAGCTTACATCGAAATGTGAGAAAAATGAGCATTCAGAAAAAAATAAAATTAATCGCTAAATCAATTTGTAATGACAAGTTAATGCCCATCAGTGAAATTGAAACTTGATGATATACATACTTTGCATAATCTAATTCCCTGGCTTTATTATTCCATAATTAATAAAGCTTCCCTGCCAACTACCACTGCCTTTGTAAATGCCATGGTTGGTGAATGTGTCTGGATGGATAATGGTACCATTGTTACAAAGTGTGCCATTATTTAACAGCTGAGCCCCATTCATGAAAGATAGATTATCTTCTTTCCAGGTAAGTGATTTGCCAAGAGGTATGGTTAGACTCCCAACCGGAATGGTGAGCATAAACCCGTTTGCTTCAATACAGACCGAATTATTAACAATTATATCAGACTCAGAAACATTGTTCAATAAAATGATCGTCTCTCCACTATTCGCGGCATCAATGGCAGCTTGCAAGGTTGTATATACTTGATTAGTTGTTGTATTTTGGAAATCTCCCTGGATGACAGCAAATGTAGCCTGACAACTGGAAGTGATTGGTGCACAACTGTTATTATAGTAAAAGCTAACCGTGGTCGATCCTCCGGCAGCCTGAGGTGCCCCTGTGTTGTCATTTGTAAGAACCCCACTGCATCCGCCTGTTGCCTCAGCTGATGAAAGCCAAACCGCAAATGCGTTGTCAACATCCAACTGTGTTTGTCCTCCGGGGACATTTACATTCATCGGACAAGTTAGGGAGATTGGAGGAGGTGCTAAAACCGAAAATGTGGCTTGGCAGGAAGTCACAGGAGTACCACAGGTATTGATATAAGCAAAAACCACTGTGGTACTTCCCCCACAAACAGATGGTGCTCCTGTATTGTTATTTGTCAAAATCCCATTGCATCCACCCGATGCTGTGGCTGTACTTAGCCAAGACAAAAATGAAGCATCTATTGCCGTTTGTGATTGACAAACAGCTTCGGTTGTATTGGTTGGGCAATTGAGAGTAATGGGCATTGAGGGCGTTACAATGAAACTTGCCTGACAGCTTGTGGCAGGCGCTCCACAAGCACTGGTATAAGTGAATGTCACTGTGGTATTCCCTCCACACGCTAAAGGTGCTCCACTGTTGTTATTTGTTAGCATGCCATTACAGCCACCCGATGCTGATGCTGTGGCAAGCCATGCTGCAAAGGCTGCATCCACTGTGGATTGAGTTTGACAAGATGGCACTGTGGTATTGGTTGGGCAATTCAATATAATAGGTAATGCAGGCACCACACCGAAGCTTGCCTGGCAAGTCGTGATAGGGACACCACAGGTGCTCATGTAGGTAAAAGTCACAGTAGTAGTACCACCGCACGCTGAGGGTGCTCCTGTATTGTCATTCGTTAGCACACCATTGCATCCTCCTGTTGCAGATGCTGTAGCCAGCCAGCTTGCAAAGGCAGCATCTACCGCAGATTGAGATTGACAAGCCGCTACTGTGGTATTGATCGGACAACTCAATAAAACAGAGGATGAGGGCACCACACTGAAGCTTGCCTGACAGGTCGTGATAGAGGCACCACAGGTACTCGTGTAGGTGAAGGTCACAGTGGTAGTACCTCCACACGCAGATGGTGCTCCTGTATTGTCGTTCGTAAGCACACCATCACATCCTCCTGTTGCAGTTGCTGTAGCCAGCCAGGATGCAAAGGCTCCATCTATTGCAGGTTGAGATTGACAAGCCATTTCTGTGGTATTGATTGGACAACTCAAAAAAATTGGTGGTGATGGCGCCACACTGAAGCTTGCCTGACAGCTTGTTATAGGGACACCACAGGTACTCGTGTAGGTGAAGGTCACAGTGGTAGTACCTCCACACGCAGATGGTGCTCCTGTATTATCATTGGTCAGCACTCCATTACATCCACCCGTTGCTGTTGCTGTTGTTAACCAGGATGTAAATGCCGCATTGACCACAGCTTGGGATTGGCATCCTGCCACCGAAGTATTGGTTGGGCAATTCAAGGCAACTGGGCTGTAGGCCTCTAAAGCCAATATATTGCTGATACTTGGTTCATATCCACTTGGAGTATTATTAAAATTAGCCACAATGGTATGGATACCACCAGTAGTGAATGAAGTAGTTATTGAAGCTATTCCTTCAGCATTTGTAACCGCTGAAAAAGTTACAACATTGCTATTTGGATTGGTGATTTGAAACACTACAATTTGACCGGCCAACGGCCCGGGCAAAGGTGCAATGGAAGTTAGACTGGCCGATATAATTACCGGCGTATTGGTCAGGGCATTTGAAGGACATGTTAGAATAAGACTCGTTGTAGAATTTAACCCGGCACCCTGAATGCCAAAATTAAACGGATTTTCATCGGAGTCATCATTTACAATGTTGATCACACTGGTTCTTGTACCAGCTGTAGATGGATCAAATGTGACATTAAATGTGGTACTGTCACCAGCAACAACAGTTGAGGAAGGCAAACTGGTCACGGAAAAATCACTATTGGCATTACCGCCGGAAAAACTGACGGTTCCAATGGTAAGGTTGCCTGATCCTGTATTTTTTATTTTATAAACCCTAGTAACCATACCTGATTGGTGGTATACAGAACCAAAATCAGTGTGATCCGTCAAATTGGGAGTAACATCCCCATTCATGATGCTTACATTGTTGCCCGAAATCATTATTTCTGGTGTGACACCGCAATAAAGAGCATCCCCGGTAATGGTCCAACCTTTTACATTTATCAAATTTGTCCTATCTGATTGAGAAGCACAGTATTGGCGACCCGTTGCTCCCAGATTTCTTCCAGTAACACTTCCGGCGTTGAAGCCCACCAGGGTTGCATCGTAGTTGACCAGGTCCATTCCACAGTTATCGAGCATATTTGCCAAATTTACATTTACATTGAGCTGATTACCCCATGAAGCAAGGCTTTTATTAAATGATAGGGCACCGGCAAACATTGATCTCATATCAGTAACCAACGAAACATTAAAATTGGATGGAAAAAACTGGTTAAAATTATTGCACCCATTAAACATCCCAAACATAGAAACTACAGATGAAGTATTAAATCCACTTGGAAAAGGCTGGTCGTAAAAATCACAGTTGTAAAACATGTTGTTCATATTGGTGACAGCTGATGTATTAAAACTGGCCGGCAATGGTTGGTTATAGAAAGTACAATTGTAAAACATGGCATTCATACTGGTAACCGCAGAAGTATTGAAACTGGTGGGTAAGGCCTTATTATAAGCTGAACATTGAAAAAACATAGCATTCATATTGGTTACTGCAGAAGTATTGAAGCTATTAGGCAAGATCTGGTTATAAACCTGACAGTTTTCGAACATACTACTTACATCAGTAACTGAGGATGTATTAAAACTGACAGGTAAGGGTTGATTGTATGAACTACAGCCACGAAACATACCACTCATGTTGGTAGCTGCAGAGGTACTAAATCCATTGGGTAAGGCTTGATTGAATGAACTGCAATTCATGAACATATTACTCATATTTGTCACTGCTGAGGTGTTCGGTATATCAACCGCTGTGAGTGTCATATTATTACAACCAAAAAAAGCAGCTTCCATGCTTGTCCAGGCCACATTGCCCCATTGTTTCATTTGAGTTAGCCGGCTTTTATCCATCCCATTGTTGATGTGAATTCTTTGAAAATTCAGTGGATCTATGCTCAGATCAATTATAGCTCCGGCAGGCAACCCTGTGATGGTTGCCGTTGTGCCGCTAAAAGTACCCGAGCCAACAGCGCCTGCACCACCTATTTGCTGCCATGTATAATTGACAGTACCAGATGTTGCCACTCCAAAACTGAGTTGGGTGGCTCCCGAACCGGAAGTTGCCAAATTCCATCGGGTAATGAAAGGACAGGCCTGGTAATCTCCGGTTATATTCCAACCTTTCCCACCACTACTAATTGGCAAGACTAAATTAGCTCTGGCAGCAGCAGAGGTGCAATACTTCAATGCATTAGCGCCGAAGGTAATGCCTGTAACATTTGCAGCATTGAAACCGGTGAGTGTAGCATCGTAATTGGTTATATTTAGTCCACTATTATTCAACATTCTGGTTAAGTTAACCATGGGATTAAATTTAGGGCCCCAGGCCGCCAAACTTTGATTAAATGATGTGGCATATAGAAACATTTCAGTCATATCTGTCACTGCCAATACATTCCAATTATTGAGGTTTTGATTAAAAGCACCAGCAAAAGAAAACATCTCACTCATATTTATGACAGATGACACATTCCAATTGCCTATATTTTGATTGAAAGATGAGGTATAAAGGAACATGCCTCTCATATCTGTAACAGCCGATACATTCCAATTACTGATGTTTTGATTAAACCCTGTCAAAAAAAACATATAAGACATATTGGTAACTCCACTTACATCCCAGCTACCTATATTTTGATTGAACACGGCATCATAAAACATGGAAGACATATTTGTTACAGAAGATACATTCCAACCATTGATATTTTGATTAAATGAATTATTCAAACGGAACATATTGGACATATCTGTAACAGATCCAACATCCCAAGCACCAATATTTTGATTAAAATTATCAGCACTGGCAAACATACCAGACATATTTGTAACGGACGAAACGTTCCAGGTACCAATATTTTGATTAAACCAAAATGCATTACTAAACATACGCTCCATATTCGTAACCGCACCAACGTTCCAGCTGCTGATATCTTTATTAAAAAAGGTATAATAAAACATATAGGACATATCTGTCACCGCTGCTACGTTCCAACTGTTGATATCTTTGTTAAATGCAGATGCATTTCTAAACATGGCAGACATATTTGTAACAGCGGATGTGTTCCACAATCCAATATTATCTGGTCCATTAAAATTAGTACATAAATAAAACATTTGTTTCATACTTGTCACATTGGACAAATTTGGTATATCAGTAGTTGTTAAACTCATATTTGTACAGCCGTAAAAAGCATTTTCCATACTCGTCCAGGCTACATCCCCCCATTGTAGTATTCGAGTTAAACGACGGCTATCTGCACTATTATTAATATTAATCCTTTTAAAATTAGCAGGGTCAATACTCAACTCAATCGTTGCACCACTTGGCAACCCTGTGATGGTAGCTATATTACCACTTATTGTTCCCAATCCGGACGCCCCTCCTCCGCCTACTTCCTGCCAAAAATAATTGACAGTGCCAGTTGTTTCAATGCCAAAATTCAATTGTGTAGCTCCTGATCCTGCTGTAGTCAAATTCCATCGGGTTATAAAGGGATTTGAGGTTCCGGTTCCTTTAATAGCAAAAGTATAGGGATTTTCATTAGAATCATCGTTGGCAAGACTTACAGTGGCAGTGCGAGTTCCTAAAGCAGATGGATTAAAAGTAATCTGAAAAGTGGTGCTGCCTGAAGGTGTAACTGGTGATGTTGGTTGGGTAGTTACACTAAAATCTGATGCATTTGTACCGGATATAGTAACCTTATTGGGACTACCTGTTAAAGTCAAATTTGCAGCCCCTAAATTTTCAGTGGAATAAGTTTTCACAATGGTGCCTGTTGAAATATTGGTCCAGCCAAAATCTGTATTTTCAATGGCCGAGGGTGTTGGGTCGCCATTCACAATGCTTACTCCGTTACCTTTAATGTTAATTTCTGGACTGGAACAAGACAAAGCATCACCGGATATGGTCCAACCCTTGCCCCCACTTCCTGCCGGTAACACTAAATTTGCTCTATCTGCGGCAGAAGCACAATAAATTCTTCCAACGGCTCCCAATGTCTTACCAGTAAGTGAACTGGCATTAAATGCAGTAAGAAGTGCATCATAATTAGCCACACTCATGCCACAATTATCAAGCATATAATGAAACGTTGTGCTAGCAGGCATTTGACTGACCCATGCCGATATGTTTTGGTTAAATGATGTTGCATTAAAAAACATCTCACCCATTATAGTTACAGAAGAAACATTCCAGTTGGTAATGTTCTGATTAAAACTAGTGGCACTAATGAACAAAGCTCTCATATTGGTTACATTTGCCACATTCCAATTGCTGATATTCTGATTGAACAAATAGCACTGTTCAAAAAGCCGGCTCATAACATTGACATTAGATACATTCCACAGGTTTATATTTGAAGGTCCGCTAAGGCTATGACAATTACGGAACATTTGATCTACGCTGGTTACTTGCGACAAATTAGGAATATCCGAAGCTGTGATATTTAAATTTTGACAAAATCTAAAAGCCCAACTCATTGTTGTCCAAATAGTTGACCCCCACTGTTTAATATCAATCAACCGCAATGCATCACTGGCCCCTGATGCCGGGGCTATTTGGATTGCTTGAAAATTAGTCGGTAAAATATTCAAATCAACAGTAGCCCCGGTTGGTAAACCTGTGATGGTTGCTGTTGTACCACTAAAAGTTCCCGAGCCTGATGCCCCACTTCCGCCGACTTCCTGCCATGTATAATTTACAGTTCCGAGTGTGGTCACAGTAAAACTTAACTGATTGGTTCCTGTCCCAACATCAAGTGATAAATTCCACCGGGTTATGAAGGGATCATTTTGACCTGTAAGACTTTGACTGAATAAAAAGAGCGAATAAAAAATAAAAATCGATTTCATAACAAGGCAGCCTCTTTTATTACTCAATGGGTTATGATTCATCTTATGTATTTGCTGAATGATTTTCATGTTTTTTGTTTTTAAGTATATTTCCTGGATTACAAAGAAATGAGGTGAATTTTACGGCTTGGGTTAATATTGCCAACAAGATTTGTGCAAAAGAATGGTATTAAATGTAGTCACCCATTTATGCTGTTGAATGAAGTTTGAGTTTTCAGACAAGTCATCTGGAATCTCTTTCTGAACAGGATTGGAAAAATAAAGCCATACCACCCATGCTGCAAATAGAAAAAGCAATAGGGCTATAAACATTCTGTAAACCCATTTCAGGTTATTTTGGTCTGAAGGAAGCGGTGATTGTGATGCCATCTTTTTGCCATTTAGGTTTAGTGCAAAGAACCGAAGTGGCACCTCCATTTTCTATAAATGGGTGTGGACTAATAAGTCAGAGTCGTGGACATAAAAGCAAAAAAACGTGGACAAATGGTTAAAAAACGTGGACAAGTACATAAAATCAGCATTTTATGTATGAATTTGTGAAAATAGAGAGAAATAATCTTTAAAACTTCTGGAAGCGATATTTTACTCTTATAGTGGTCTGTCACCCTGTGAATTTCAGGATTCAGACTCTTCCTCCTGAAGCAGGGATGGAAACTTTTTGCGAAGTCTGTAGCGGCTTTTTCGCAAAGAATCAATGGATATGCCTAACATATTGGCAATTTGTTTTGAAGGTAAATTTAGGGTTGTAAGTGCCAAAAGCCTCTCCTCGGCGGGACTTAGTTCAGGAAACTTCTCATGAAATTGTGTCAGTTTTCCCGGCCAAACCTGTTCAAATAGTGTTTTGAAATTCAACCAGTCTTCTTCCGTAAGAATGACCGATTTTTGAAGTTCATTCAAATAGTTTTCCCTCTCAAGCGTAGTTATATTGGGTTTCAACACTTGTAATTCCTTTTCCATTTTTTCTAAAAAAGCACTCTTCTCCTTTAAATCTTCCACATATTGTTTCATTTTTTCTTTGGCACCCAGTAGCTCCTTTTCTGCTTCTTGTTGCTTCAACTCAAAAAGTTGTTTTTCTTTTTTCCTTTTTAAATTAAGAATATAAAGTACGGTGAAAAAGATAATTGCCAAAGCCCCCAATATGAGGTTTCTAACCCAGGTAGTGTACCTTTCTTCTTGTTGGATTAATATTCGCTCATTTAGTCTTCTTTGCTCTTCCAGCTTCAGAGAGGTTCTCATCAGCATTTGGTTGTTGAACAAGCGCTGAGTTGAATCTTTTGCCATCAACAATTTTTGTTGGTATTCAATAGCCAGCTTGTATTGTCCCGTTTTCTGATAATAGTGTGCCATCACTTCCATCAGATTGAGGTTGTAATTGGGATTACTGTACTCCGGACCATAGGAGGGACTCTTATTAATATAAAATTTCGCCTTTTGTACAGAATCGGTGTGCAGCAAACAATCAGCTAAATAAAGGCAGGTGATGGCGCAATCTTCCGGAGCAATGCTACAGGAGAGGTCCAATTCCCTGTAAAGATATGGTAATGCCTTTCTATATTCACCCTGCAAACGCAGAACATTGCCATAATTGGCATGTGCAATACCGCATACAATTTTTTCCTTGTTTTGAGTCAGGTAAATAATTTGTTTGAAATAATACTTTGCTTTTTCATAATTTTTCATTTTCAGGTAGCACATACCTATATTATTTAATCGAATTGGCTTATTTTGGAGAGTGCGATCTTTTATCTGGGCACTCATAATGCCATATTTGATACTGTTTTCATAGTCGTACAACCAATAATAAAAACTACTCAGAACAGTTGCATAGTGATGACCTAACTTCAAGGATTGTACTCCATATTTATCTAAAATTTCCTTTGCCATCAAACTATAATGGATAGATTTATCCATATTTCGTTTGGTTAAAAAAATATAAGAAAGTTCAGTGTACAACATGCACCGGTACTCATCATTTTCTTGAAATCGTTTGTCTTCTTTCTCCAACGAAAGTAAAGCAGGAAGAATTTTCTCATCATAGGTTTTCGGATTTTGATGAGAATACCCTTGAACCAACAAAAAAATCTTAAAGAACTCATCGTTGGTTTTATTGGCTAGGTGATTAAGGCTGTCGAGGACCTTTATTCTTTGTATTGAGTCCGGTAAATAATAATACTTGAACCTTTGAAGGTATTCTTCCCGGTCTTCTTCTGTAAAGTGGTTGTTTTGCCCCTTTACCAAACAATGGGTGAAGGTGAACAATAACATCCACCACAAACAAAAAAACCTCTTTTCTACCAGTACAGATAACATGCTGCAATTATAAGAAATCTTTATGCATAAATTACCTCAGGTATTAAAATACCACTTAAAACGATCACTGAGCTGATGAAACCAAACAATTCTTGGGTAGACTTTTTTTTTAAATGTGTGTACCCTGCATGGATATTATTTTTCAAAAGTCAAGCATGAAGGACCCAGGAATCTTAAAAGAACGAAATTGGGTTTTATGCATGAATAACCTTGCATGCCCAAAATTCAACCCATAATTTCAACAGCTTGTAAATATTTTTTACTTTTATTCTAAATTAAATTACATGGCAAAAACCGACTACCAATCCATCGACGAATACCATTTGGCCTTCCCCGAAGAAGTGAGGATCAGACTTGAGACCCTACGGCAAATTGTTCGCAAGGTGGCACCGGCAGCTTCAGAAGTAATCAGCTACCAAATACCAGCCTTTAAAATCGGAAAATACTTTTTGGTGTATTATGCTGGCTTTGCTAAACACTTAACACTTTCAAATCCGTGGAGTCAGGAATTCCTTTCTCATTTTGAAAAAGACCTTGTCGGACTCAAAGTTTCAAGAGCCGCCATCCAATTTCCACTCAACCAACCCTTGCCCAAAGCACTGATAGAACGTATGGTCAGATTTAGGAAAAAAGAGGTTGATGCTCAAATCAAATAGTGCGTATATTAAACGAAATTAGAGAAAGGTTATACCTATAAAATTCTGCCACTAAAATGAAGATCACCGGATAACATTAAACTGATACACATTATTCCCTTTTGAATTGTCAGCACCACATATAAAAAAAATATACCTGATTACAGATCTTTGGTGCAGTAGAGATGCTCAATGGACCCAAAGCTATGCCATGCATTTACCATCTCACTACGCACTTCACATCCTGGACGCCCCTGCCTTGGGCGGAATAGATCCAAACACCAACAACGAGCAAGAGATACATGCTCAATTTTTAAGCTTTGGCATTGACAAAGCCGTTGATAAGTTACTTTCGCTTCAATTGTCAGGGCATTTATTTATTGGATGCAGCATCGGTGGTTTGTTGCTTTGGAGAGCAGCTCTGCAAGGTATGTTTGTAAGCAAACTTGTTGCTATTTCCGCCACCCGCTTGCGCTTTGAAACCTGCAGACCATCTTGTGACCTAAGATTGTATTTTGGACGTACAGATGACAATAAACCCGACCAAACCTGGGCATCGGCAGTAAAGGTGACGGATTTATTATTTAAACAAGGTGGACACGATATTTACAAGGATACAAACAACGTCCACCAAATTATTAAAGAATTAAAAGAATTACAATGGATAGACCCGGAGTAGGCATTGGCGTGGTTATACAAAACGAAAAAGGTGAAATTCTCATTGGAAAAAGAACAGGCAGTCACGCCCCTTTGTATTCCATACCCGGAGGACACCTTGAACAGGGTGAAACCTTTGAAGAGGCCGCGATCAAAGAAGTCAGGGAAGAAACAGGACTTATCATTTCAAATCCAAAGGTCTTTTGTGTCACCAATAACCTTCAGACATATTCACAGGAACATAAACATTATGTCTCTGTTAATTTATTTACCAGCGATTTTGTAGGCAGCCCACAAATTATGGAAGCCAATAAATGTGAAGGGTGGTTTTGGTGTCTGCCTGAACAACTACCGCAACCCCATTTTGATGCAAGTGAATACGCCATAGCCTGCTTCCTCCAACAAGTGTTTTACATTAAACCAGATAAATATTAAGTATCAAAGCAATTTTCCTTTACAACAGACCTTCAATCAACAAAACATTAATTCGAATCAACCCAAATTTTCAATGAATGTCCGTTTAATTGAAGTTAATTTTAAAAAATTCCAAATTTTATTTCGAGATCTCTCATTGGAGGTCATGAGTTAATGACTTAATTTTCGACAAAAACACAGCCTAAAAACTGCCATTCATACTGTTACCAACATAACCATAATTTGATTAGTTTTGGCCAAATTAAACCACAGCTTATGCCAAAACAAAGATGGACACTCTTTACCCTGGTGTTTTTGACCATCACGGCTGCTCTTCACATTATCCATGAATATGTAAGTCCTTTGAATCCATCTGTATTGATGGCTTCAAGATGGTTTTTTACAGGTGTGCTTTCAATCTATGCCTACCACAAAAGATCACTCACTACCTGGATCCTGGTGGCCATGGTTATAGGCATCGCCATAGGCATTGATTTTCCTGATTTTTCACAAAACCTGCAGTTTTTGAGTAAGATCTTTTTACGAATGGTTAAGACCATCGTGGCTCCCTTACTTTTTGCTACCCTCGTGGTAGGCATTGCAGGTCACGCCAACCTCAAACAAGTAGGAAGAATGGGTTGGAAATCGATCCTTTATTTTGAAGTAGTTACTACCCTGGCACTGCTCATTGGCCTGTTTTTTATCAACCTCACCCAGGCAGGGGTAGGTATTAAAGTACCGGAAGCGCTGCTAAGGGAATTACCCGAAACCAAGATCAAAACCTGGCAAGACCACATCATTGATATTTTTCCAGAAAATATAATTAAGTCGGTCTACGAAGGCAATGTTTTGCCCATCGTAGTATTTAGTGTTCTTTTTGGCATTGCGCTGGCCATGTTGTCGGAAACCAAAAAAAGGCCAATGCTGGAGTTTACCGAAAGCATGGCAGAGACCATGTTTAAATTTACCAACCTCATCATGTATTTTGCCCCATTTGGTGTGGGTGCAGCTATAGCAGTTACAGTGGGTCATTTGGGCGTTGACATCCTCAAAAACCTGTTCTTACTGTTGTGTACCTTATATATGGCACTGTTTGCATTTATCCTATTGGTCTTGCTACCCATTGCTCTTTTTATCAAAATCCCCATAAAAAAATTCATAAAAGCCATCAAGGAACCCGTGTCCATTGCGTTTGCAACCACAAGTTCTGATTCTGCGTTGCCAACGGCACTGGAAAACATGGAAAGATTTGGCGTGCCCAGACACATTGTATCATTTGTGATTCCAACCGGCTATACCTTCAACCTGGATGGCACCACACTTTACCTTTCCCTGGCTTCTATATTTGTTGCCCAGGCGGCCGGCTACCACTGGGGCTTTGGTGAACAATTTATGGTTGGGCTATCCCTAATGCTAACAAGTAAAGGGGTAGCGGCGGTGCCACGTGCATCATTGGTCATACTCATAGCTACCGCAACTACATTTAACTTACCCTTGTGGCCCATTATGGCTATTTACGGCATTGACGAATTGATGGACATGGCACGCACTTCTGTCAACGTGGTGGGCAACACCCTGGCCTCATGTGTGATCTCCCGCTGGGAGGGAGAATTCGACGATCAAAAAGCCCTGGCCTACGAAGATTACAATTAACAAATAAAAAAAAACACTTATGTCCCTTCACTGGACCGATCTTTTACAACCTCAGTGGTACATCAATAATGGCGGTTTGTTCTTACTGCTTTTTGTGGTATTTGCCGAAACGGGCCTCTTTGCCGGCTTTTTCCTTCCTGGTGATTCTCTGCTGTTTGTAGCCGGCATTTACAGCAACAAACTGGCGCAATGGCTATACGATTGGAACAATGATTTTATGAACCTGCTTATGATCGTAATCCTGGTTACCATATGCGGCATCCTTGGCAACATCGTAGGATATTGGTTTGGTAAAAAAAGCGGACCTGCACTATACAATCGCAAAGACAGCTTCTTTTTTAAACAAAAATACCTCCGCCAGGCTAGTGACTTTTATGAAGAAAACGGTGGCTTCACCATCATCGTAGCACGTTTTGTTCCTTTTGTCCGTACGTTTGCTCCCATTGTAGCCGGCATCGTCAAAATGGAATATGCCAAATTCATGTGGTACAATGTAGTGGGTTGTGTGGCCTGGTCATTCTCCATGATAGGTGCCGGTCACTACCTTCACAAATTTTTCCTTAATCACTATCAATTTGACCTTACCCAACACCTGGAAATCATCGTACTGGGCATTGTCTTTGTGACTACCCTGCCTGTTTTTATCAAAGTATTGAAAGCAAGGAAACCAAAGCACCATGAATGAGAAATCACATGTAAACATCATTTCGCTGCCAGTATTGGTGGGGGCACTGGGCTATTTTGTAGACATTTATGATCTCTTACTTTTTACTTTGGTAGGCGAAAAATCCCTGACCGATCTGGGGGTTACTGGAGATGTCATCAATAGTTATAAACTGAGCATCCTCAACTACCAAATGTTGGGACTCATGATAGGTGGCATCATCTGGGGTGTAATGGGTGATCGCATAGGCCGGATGAAAGTGCTTTTTGGATCCATCCTCATCTACAGTCTGGGCAATATTGCCAATGGCTTTGTCGACAATGTTGATCAATACAATCTTTTAAGGTTTGTTACAGGAATTGGTCTCGCCGGAGAACTGGGTGCCGGCATTACCCTCGTGAGTGAATTGCTTTCCAAAGAAAAAAGGGGTATAGGTACCAGCCTGGTTGCCGGCGTAGGACTTACGGGCTGTGTTGTGGCCTATTTTATTTCGAGACACCTTGAATGGAGGACCTGCTACTTTCTGGGTGGAGGCCTCGGCTTGTTATTGTTGCTCCTAAGGGTTTCGGTTTTAGAAAGTGGTATGTTTCATTCTATGAAAGATACCAATGTACAAAAGGGCAATTTTTTCATGTTTTTTACCAGTTTTTATCGCTTTAAAAAATATTTATTGTGTATCCTCATAGGCCTACCCACCTGGTATGTAATTGGCATCCTGGTCAACCTAAGCAACAAATTTGCTGTAAACATGAATATTGAAGGCAAGGTAGAATCTGATCGGGCCATCATGCTTGCCTATGCCGCTATTGCTGCGGGCGACATAGCCATTGGCCTGCTTAGTCAATACTTAAAGAGCAGAAAAAAAGCCTTGTTTATCTTTTACGGCTTGTCGGTACTGTCCTTTATCGCCTTTTTTAATCTGGAGGGTTCCACCAATACCACTATGTATTGGGTCTGCGCTGCGCTGGGCTTTAGTACAGGATTCTGGGCCATATTTGTTACCATTGCTGCAGAAAGTTTTGGTACCAACCTAAGGGCCACCGCTGCCACTACTGTACCCAACATGGTTAGAGGTGCCCTACCCCTGATCACGATCTTGTTCAAATGGCTGCAGCAGGGCAATTCATTTACCAATGCCGCCATGATTACCGGAGGCGTTGTTTTCTCCATCTCTCTCATAGCAGCGTTTCTGATTGAAGAGACGTTTTCCAGAGACTTGAATTATCTGGAACACTAAGAAAAAATACCAAACGTTATGATACATTTTTCTTTAGCCGCCTGGCTATGGCTGGCATTTTCTGTAAATACAGCTGCTGATCATCACCCTGACTGGGGCTTTTTTGGTCACCGTAAGATCAATAAAATGGCCATCTTCACCCTACCTGAAGAGATGTTACCCTTGTACAAAACAAAACTGGATTACCTGGAAGAACATGCTGTAGATCCCGATAAACGACGCTACGCCACTCCTTTTGAAGCCATCAGGCACTACATCGACCTCGACCAATGGGGGCAGCTGCCGTTTAATGACTTGCCCCGTGACTGGAACAGTGCCCTGGCCTTACACAGCAGCTTACACGTGGTAACAGAAAACAATGACACCCTCGATCTTCATTTGCAAAAATCCACCGCTGATACATTTTTGATCCAACCGTTGGGCATCAAGATTTCAGTGGTATCGTACAATCGCCTTTTTCGAAAGCGTGTTTTACCTCAGTATTTTGAAGAAAGCTGGTCCTGCCCTATTGATACCATCAATAATGACCTTAGGCTTTCATTGCAAGGAAGGACCGCATTTTGGACAGACACCCTGTCTGCCCATGGCATTCTACCTTACTACCTGCCCATCGCATTGGACAAATTAACCCGTGCTTTTGTGGATCGGGACGAAAGAAAAATTCTGCAGTATTCAGCAGAAATCGGACATTATATTGGTGATGCCCATGTACCGCTGCACACCACCAAAAACTACAACGGACAACTTACCGGACAGCATGGCATCCATGCCTTTTGGGAGTCGCGTTTACCCGAACTTTTCGCTGATGCTCAATATGATTTTTTTGCAGGAAAGGCAAGCTACATTAAAGACCCCACTTCTTATTTTTGGAACATCATCTTTGAAAGTCACCAACTGCTTCCCGCCGTGCTGGAAGGGGAAAAAAAACTGAGTCAAAGCTTCCCTCAGGATAACCAGTATTGTTATGATGAACGATTGGGGCAAACCGTGAGAATTCAATGCAGAGAATATGCCAAAGCCTATCACGACCAAATGAGAGGCATGGTCGAAGATCGAATGAAAGCAGCCATTCAAGCCATCGGATCAGCCTGGTATACAGCATGGGTCAATGCAGGTCAGCCGGATTTATCGCAACTGTCATCGACATTACCTTTAGCAATCGAAAAAGAAGGGGGTGACAATGAAACAAAAAGTACACAAAAAATCAGAATACGTGAACATGAAAATTAGGCACCTTCATGACACAAATTTTGAAGGTCGAAATTTCGAATTAAGTGCAAAGTTATGGACGTCTGGTAAGTGCGTTTAGTTATCTCAAAAAATCCACAGCATCAATGGAAATACTATCCAAAAAAGGTAGTAGATAAGATGAAAAATTATATCTATCTTACACACCTAACTATAAATTCAAAACAGATGGATATGAGAATTTCCTATTTATTGTGTTTTTTTGCACTCCTTTTAATAGCATGCAACAATAACAAAGAAATTAAAATGAAAGGTGAGATGTACACAAAGGCAGAGACCATTCAGGCACCAATGGCTCCCAAACACGACACATTGCTGGAAAAGCATGGAGACAAGAGGTTGGATCCCTATTACTGGATGAAATTGACTGATGGGCAAAAGAATGCAAGTACACCGGATCAGCAAACCAAAGATGTGCTGGCATACCTCAATGCTGAAAATGATTACAGAGATACCGTGATGTCTCATACCAAAGACTTTCAGGAAAAATTGTACAATGAAATTGTGGGCAGGATCAAACAAACCGACATGTCTGTGCCTTACAAATACAATGGTTATTATTACATCACACGATTTGAAGAAGGAAAGGATTATGCCATTAAATCCAGAAAAAAAGAAAGCCTAGAAGCCCCCGAAGAAATCATCGTGGACGAAAATGAAAGGGCAAAGGGCCAAAAATACTATGCCGCCAACGGATACAATGTAAGTCCCAACAACCAAATAATAGCCATAGGAGAAGACCTGGTAAGCAGAAGACAGTATACGCTCCGCTTTCTGGACCTTACTACCGGCAAGTACCTCAAGGATGAGATACCCAACACCAATGGCAGTGCAGTATGGGCGGCTGATAGTAAGACCCTCTTTTATGAGGTGAAAGACGAAGCATTGCGATCTTTCAAAATCATGCGCCATACCCTAGGTACTTCGGTCGCGTCAGATCAGGTAGTCTTTCATGAAAAAGATGAAACCTTCGGCACCTATGTTTACAAAACTAAATCAGAAAAATTCATCATCATCGGCTCATGGGCTACCCTCTCACAGGAATTCCGATATGTAGATGCTACAACGCCCAACGCTCCTTTTAAAATTTTCCAGCCAAGGGAGCGCGAATTGGAGCACAGCATTGAACACTACAACGACAAATGGTACATCAGAACCAACAAGGACAAAGCCAAAAACTTCAAAATCATGACCTGTCCGCTGGATAAAACCACCAAAGAAAACTGGACTGATTTTGTTGCCCACAGAGAAGATATTTTGGTTGAAGGCATGGAATTGTTCAAAAATTATTTTGTGCTTTCAGAGCGAGTGAAAGGAATAACCCAACTCCGCATCATGCCCTGGACTGGTAAAGACCACTACATCGAATTTGGCCAAAAAGCATATACTGCCAAAGTGAGCGTCAACCCTGATTTTGACACGGAACTACTCCGGGTCAACTTCACCTCTATGACCACACCCAACACTACGTACGATTACGATATGGGTAAAAAACAACTTACGATGCTCAAGCAACAGGAAGTGGTGGGAACGTTTAATGCCAATGATTACCAGGATGAAAGATTTTTTGTAAAGGCAAAAGATGGCCGGGAGATACCAGTATCCATGGTCTATAAAAAAGGATTTAAAAAAGATGGCAATGCTCCTATGCTGCTTTACGCATATGGTTCTTATGGAGCCAGCATGGATCCTTATTTTAGTTCCGTCAGACTTTCATTGCTGGATCGTGGTTTTGCCTTTGCCATAGCCCACATCAGAGGAGGAGAAGAAATGGGAAGATATTGGTATGAGGAAGGTAAATTTTTTAATAAGAAAAATACCTTCACAGACTACATTGCCTGCGCCCAATACCTTGTTGATCAGAAATACACAAGTACCGATGCCCTGTTTGCACAAGGAGGAAGTGCCGGTGGTTTGCTAATGGGAGCAGTTGCCAATATGGCACCCCAATTGTTCAAAGGTATGATAGCCCAGGTGCCCTTTGTTGACGTGGTCACCACCATGCTCGATGAGAGCATTCCCCTCACCACCGGTGAATACGATGAATGGGGCAATCCCAATCAAAAGGATTATTATGACTATATGAAATCTTATTCGCCATACGACAATGTGACTGCCCAGGCTTACCCTGCTATGCTGGTTACCACAGGCTATTGGGATAGCCAGGTACAGTATTGGGAGCCCGCCAAATGGGTGGCAAAGCTTAGGGCTACCAAGACTGATAAAAATCCATTGTTGATGTACTGTAATATGGATACAGGCCATGGAGGTGCATCTGGAAGATTCCAAAGATTCAGAGAAACCGCAATGGAGTATGCCTTCCTTTTTGATTTGATAGGAATTAAACAGTAATATAAAAGGGCTTAGGCCCTTTTTTTTGTGCATTAAATAAGTACCAGTGTTTGATGCAGAATTGATGCATTACCCTTAATTTTGAGCTTCACTAACCACGTTAACCAAGATGCAAACTCTTCAGGCTTATATGCAGGAAAACAAACAAAGATACATTGATGAATTGTTTGAATTGCTCCGCATTCCTTCCATCAGCGCTGACCCAAAATACAAAGGTGACTGCAAAAAAACGGCAGAATTTATAGCCACCTCTTTGAAAAAAGCAGGCTGCAAAACAGTAAAAATTTACCCAACCGACGGACATCCTGTTGTCTATGGAGAACATACCATAGACAAATCCAAACCTACGGTTATGGTTTATGGCCACTACGATGTACAACCACCGGATCCCCTGGAATTATGGGAAAGCCCTCCATTTGAGCCTGTCATCAAAAAAACAAAAATTCACCCTCAGGGCGCGATATTTGCGAGGGGCTCCTGTGATGACAAAGGGCAGGTTTACATGCACATCAAAGCTTTTGAAGCTATGATTGCCACCAAGACACTGCCCTGTAACGTCAAATTCATGATCGAAGGCGAAGAAGAAATTGGCAGCAAACACCTGGGTGCATTTTGCGAGGCAAATAAAAAACTGCTTGCGTGTGATGTAATCCTGGTTTCAGATACAACCATAATTGACAACAAAACGCCTTCCATTTGTGTAGGCTTAAGGGGACTTTCTTACCTCGAAGTAGAAGTAACAGGTGCCAACAGAGACTTGCACTCAGGAGTCTACGGAGGAGCTGTTGCCAACCCATTGCAGGTATTGAGTGATATGCTGGCATCTTTAAAAGATAAAAACGGTAAAATTGCCATTCCCGGTTTTTATGAAGATGTAGAAGTAGTGAGCAAAACTGAAAGAGCAGCTATGAATAAAGCTCCTTTCAATTTGAATGCCTATATGAAAGATCTGGGCATAAAAGATACCAAAGGAGAAAAAGGTTATACCGTTATCGAACAAACCTCCATTCGTCCAACACTCGAAATCAATGGTATGTGGGGCGGATACATAGGTGAAGGCGCTAAAACGGTACTACCCTCAAAGGCTTTTGCCAAAATCAGTATGCGTTTGGTACCCAATCAAAAAAGTGAAAAGATCACCAAACTCTTCACCAAACATTTTACAAGCATTGCCCCAATATGTGTAACTGTAAAAGTCAAACCCCACCATGGTGGTGAAGCAGCGGTTACTCCTACCAATACACCGGAGTACCAGGCTGCAGCCCTCGCTATGAAAGCCAGCTTTGGCAAAGACCCCATCCCAGTAAGAAGCGGTGGAAGCATACCCATTGTGGCACTGTTTGAAAAAGTGCTAAAAGTAAAAACCGTATTGATGGGATTTGGGCTTGACTCTGATGTCATCCACTCTCCCAATGAACACTACGGACTATTCAACTATTACAAAGGCATTGAAACAATTCCGCATTTTTATAAAAATTATACAGAACTCAAGAGATAGTAAGGAAGACTGCTCTACCATTTTATGCCCGCAGGAAAACTGTTTCTGATACCGGTACCCATCCACGATGAAGGCAAGGACACGATTCCTGAGGCTACGGTTGAGGTTATCCAACACCTTCATTTTTTTCTCGCTGAACGATCCAAAACAGCACGCAAGTTTATAAAATTATTGCACCCAGCTTGTGTCCAGTCGGAGCTAACCGTAGAAGAAATGCAGGAAAACTTCGATGCCACTCCTTTTATTCAATTGTTAAAAGATGGGACATCCATCGGTTTGATGTCGGAAGCTGGCAATCCCTGCATTGCCGATCCCGGCAACAAAATGGTTGCAGCCGCACACAAACAAGGCATAGATGTGGTGGCTCTTACAGGACCCAGTTCTATTTTGTTGGCTTTGATTGCATCGGGTTTTAATGGCCAATTGTTCACTTTTCATGGCTACCTTCCCAACAAAAAAGACACCTTGATTCCGCGGTTAAAAACCCTGGAACAAGCTGTTGTCAAGACTACTTATACCCAAATATTTATGGAAACACCCTATCGCAATCAATTTGTGTGGGATTGTATGATGACCGCTTTTTCAGATAAAACCATGTTGTGCATTGCTGCCAATTTGGGAAGCCCTGCTGCCTTTACAAAAACAAGAGCTGTTGGCGAATGGAAAAAAAATGGAATGCCAGATTTGCAAAAGACTCCTGCCATTTTTTTGATAGGTGTGACCCTTTAGTCAAATGATCCAATCAGGATAAAGTCACATTTTACGCTGTTGTAGAAATTGGAAATATAATGATCAGCAAAGACCTTATTGCAGGGATATGCTGTCGGATGCAGGGTAGCACCCTCCCAGATAGCCATAACCATTGACCATATTGCGGTAATTGATCACGGGATCAGAATTGCCGTACAACTCTGCTTTGATCTGTTTGCTCTTTGATAGATTATACCTGTAAGATGATTCAGAAATAGCCTCCAGGGTATAAAAGATGGTTTCAAAATGATCGTCTTCAATTACAGCGCCTGCCGTGTTGAAAAGCAATTCAAAGTTTTGTTTGTCTACCCTGTTCACATCAAACAACACACCTCCGTCGATGGCTGATTGGTGAAACGCCAATGGGGTAACATCATTACCACCAAAATCAAGCAATTCCGTATCTCCGGTTGGTACATAAGTAATCTCGCCCCCATTACTCACTTTTTCATACAGCTTCCTGTAAGCAAACAATCTGAAGTAACCTTGTTCTTTGTCTACATTGGGCAAGGCTAGTTTTAGGTTGATGGCTTTTCGTTTTGTTCCTTGTATGATGGCATCGGTCACCTTAGGCTTCGATGAAACAACAAGCTTTTGTGCACCCGGTATGGTGGTCTTTGCTTCAAGGGGTTGTTGGTCACCTGCATACCTGTATGCCTTAATGGTATAAGGGATGGATGGGTTTATACGATACGTCTCTAAGGGAATGTAATAGATTTTATTTCTGGCATCGTACTGAAATCTGAAGGCAAGATCGGTATTGGTACCCAGGTCAATGATGGCATTCTCAATGATATCACCTGAGCTAACATTGTTGAAATTTCCAAGTGAAACAAGCCTTGCTTCAATCCTTTTGTTGGGAGATAACTCACATTCCAATAACCATTGAGCCTCCTCGTTGATTTCGAGGGGCAAAGGCTCAGAACATGACCACAACATGCTGAGGGTCATGAGGAATATGGCAAACTTACAGCGCTTACTCATAGAACAAGCAAATATGACATTTTTTTTACAAAATGCCAGAGTTGATTGACCAATATTTTTAAGCTCTCTCATCATTTTCCTATCACTAAGGTGTATGAAAGTGAAGGCAATACCGGAAATATGCTTACTTTATTCACTTCATATACGTTTAAATCAAAATTATTTCTCGAAATATCGAGATATACAGGATTTTTTCTATTTAAAACATTGTAAATACCAGCAAATATTTTGTGGCTACCTATTTTTGTTTGTCCATGGAACGTAAAGCCAACGTCCAAACGGATAAAGTCAGGAAACCGGAAATTGTTCTTTCCTTCAAAAATAGGATAGATATATTTCTGGCCATTCTCTTCTCTTTCAATGATGCCGCCGGTAGGAGCACTCACATTGCTGCCTTTTTGATAGGTGAAGAAAATATTCATGGTGGATTTGGCACCGGTCTTCAGTGCCAGACTGGTATTGGTCATCCACGTACGATCGTATTTGTAAAAGTACTCTACCCCATTGTTGAGATCTTCAAAAAGTCGGGTAGCTTTACCATACGTTGCATTGAATTCAAATTGCGCGTTGGCGTGGGACCATTGAAAGGTAGTTTCCAAACCATAAGAAGTGCCTTTGCCCCTGGGTATTGCTTTCTGCCATTCATCACCACTGGCTATGTTCAATGGAGCTCCCTCTGCCAATGAGATGATGTTATTCATGTTTTTGTAATATGCTCCTATACTCCAGCTACTGGCTTTACCAAGCATAAAGCCTATGGTAGCATTCCCATTGAAACCATCAGCAGGTAGAATGTATTTGGTTGCAGTTACCCACTGGTCTGAGGGGAAGCCAAGTCCATTGTCGGAAAGTGCTTGTGTATATTGTCTGAGTTTGGCAGCCGCAAGGTTAAACCAGGCGTTTTCTCCGTTGATATTCATAGAAAATCGGGGTTGTGCAGAAGTATAGGTTTTTCCCACATACGAAAACTGCGAAACATGTACCCCAAAATTGAGGATTACATTCTGACCAGCATTGATTTCATCTTCTGCATAGGCGGTAAGTTCTGCACTTTGATAAGCCTCTTTCTGCACCTGATTGAGCGCATTGTCTCTTGTATACAAGGCAGGAAACAAAACACCATTGCTTACATTGGATGCAGTAACAAAACCAGGTGTAAAGGTGTTTTTTACATAACCCGCACCGATTCTAAATAAATTGTTCCTATTGATTTGCACATCAAAATCCCATTTAGCACCCTGCATCTTTAGATTTGAGGTCTTAAAATCTGCTGCATAAATATCTTCGACTACCGACTGGCTATCCACAGCATTGCGGTCAAATGTAAAGGCATCACTTTCCCAATTGCTTGAATACACAATCAACCTGCTGAAAGCATTTTTACTTAATTGTGAATTGAAATGCAACGAGGCAAGTTGATTGCCCCAGCGCTGCTCATTGATGGTAGCAGCATTGTATCTTTTACCCAGTGAAATCTTATCACTATTTACATTGCTTTGCAGCTGGTCTCCACCCTGGTAATAAGACAAACTAAGTTGGTGTCTATTGCCCAGTCTAAAGTTGAGCTTACCATTAAAATCATTGAAATGATAGGAAGTTTCACCTTCGGCATCTGAGCTCTCAATGATGTACCTCGATAATTCCTTGATCCAGGGATCGGCAAAGGTTCTTCTGTAAGAAAATAAAAAGCTGGATTTATCTTTTGAAATAGGACCCTCAATTAAAGCTCGTGAAGCGATAGTGCTCAGACTGATTTCTCCCTTATATTCCTTGTAATTACCATCTCTGGTTTTGATGTCCAATATGGAAGAAAGTCTGCCACCATACCTTGCGGGGAAGCCGCCTTTGATCAGCCTTGAATCCTGGATCAGGCTGCTATTAAAAATTGAGATCAAGCCAAAGGCATGTCCTGTATTTTGCACCGGCACCCCATCGTACAAGATAAGATTTTGATCGTAATTACCTCCTCGTACACTCAAACCACCAAAGCCATCAGATGCTGTTGAAACCCCGCTGGTATTATTTATTGCCCTCAACACATCCGCCTCGCCGGCAAACATCATGGCATTGGAAATCCTTTCGGTGCTGAAATAGGTCTCGCCGTATCGCTCAGTACTTCGGGTAAGGTCTTCTTCTACTATGATTTCAGCCAATTGGTTGGAACTGCCCAGACGCTGGTTGATGGTGGTATCTCTGCCCAAAAACAACTGTACGGTATCTTCTTGCAAACCTACATAGGAATACACTATTGTATGATTGCCTTGTCTGATTTTTAAAGCGTAAAAGCCATCTTCATTGCAAAATACGCCGCTGGATCTGTCTGCCAGATACACAGCAGCATAGGGCAAAACTTCACCATCGTCATTGGATCGCAAATAGCCGGAAATGGTAAAGCTTTGATCTAAGCCTTCAAATTTTTGGCTTACAATGACAATATTGCTGCCAATAACCTGACTTGTAAGCTTAAAAGGTTCACAAATGACGTTGATTACATCTACCAGCTTTTCATCTGTAGCACCAATGCTAACCGTTTTATTGGCTTTGATCTTAGATTCTGAAAAAACGATATTGACTCCGCTTTGTTTTGATAATTCGCGAAGTACTACGGGAAGGGGTTTATTGAGACATCGGTAGGTGAGACGCACGTCCTCTACCCCGATTTGTCCAAAAACAAAGTCAGAACAAACAAAAATAATTAATAATATATTAAAGATTTTCCTCAAGTGTTAAGACATTTGACAATCTTAACACAAATTTCATGCCGAGATTACAGCATTAGGAACAGCTTCCTCCCGATATAAGGTATTCGCCCTGGCTCTTTTTGGTGATTTTGATGGATAAAGCAGCTTCCAGCACTTTGATTATTTCTTCCAAAGTATTGTTTTTCAAACTGCCCGAGGTAAATGGGCACTTTTCGATGTTGCTGCTACCTTTGAACGAAATTTTTACGGCAAACTTTGCTTCGATGTCTGAAATAACCCTCGACAGGGGTTCATTGTTGTAAACCATCTCAGGATCCGACCAGCTAAGTTCGCTAAAATCCACATCCTCAACTTTGGTCAATTGGCCATTGTTTAAAACCACGCCTTGCTTTCCTGTAATCTCAATCCTATTGGAGGCATTGGTTTGCACGGCAACCCTACCTTCCAGCACTTTCACTTCTTTGGTTGCACCCTCACTTTTGACAACAAATGTGGTACCCAAAACACTTACATTTATATTGTCTGCGGAAACTTCAAAAGGACTGCCATTCTTTTTTACTTCAAAAAGGGCACTTCCCTGCAACTTAACATTGCGATGAAAGGCAAAATCAGCTGTATTGTACTGTATGATGCTACCAGAAGCCAATTTGATCTGAGAACCATCGGGCAATTGTGCCACTACCGGGCTTGCTCCGCTTTCAACGGTATAAATATCGTTTGAGTTATTGCCAAACCATTTTATTGCAAAAAATCCTAAAACAAGCACCGCGGCCGCTGCGGATGCATACTGCAAGAAAATTCTCCTTGGCCCTGCTGATGTGCTCAAGGGTCTTACATTGGGCGTAACTTGCTCCTGCCTTGGTGACTGAGCAGCCACATTGGCTTTAAAGCGCTGAAAGGCTTTTGTAGCATCAAATTGCACGTCATCTCCCAATGTCCCTGTCTTCTCCCAAACTGCCTGCACATCACGCGCAAGCTGCTGATTAGAAGCATCAGACGAGAGTGCTTTGTCAAGCTCCTCCTGCTCAGCTGCACTCAACTGACCTGTCAGTTGTTTGTGCACCCATATGCTTATGTTCTCTTTACTCATGTTAAACTAAGTTTTCCTGGCTAAGAGTAGGACAATTAAATGCGGCGTGTCCCCCTATCCATATATTAGTTTTTTTTATAATTTATTTCTACGTATTGACTAACAACGAGTTACGCAATATTTTCAATGCTTTAGATATCTGATTTTCCACCGTTTTGACCGAAATGTCCATGATTTCGGCGATTTCCTGGTAGGTTTTGTGCTCAAATCTGCTCAAAGCAAACGCATATTTGCATTTTTCGGGCAGATTTTCCATCACTTTGTCGAGTTTTTGCTGCATTTCACTACCAAAAATTTCTTCCTCAACGGAGTCTTCAGCATCTTCAAAGGTCATCAAAGCATTTTCATCGTCGGTAAAACGAGATTTTGATTTGATGTAATTGAGAGACCTGTTGTAGACCGACCTTTTCAGGTAAGCCAAAATGGAAGTTGTAATGGTGATTTGTTCTTTTTTGTTCCAAAACTCCAACAGAACTTCCTGAACCACATCTTCCGCCGCATCTTTATCCAGAAGCAAGCGGTACGATGCTTTACACAAGATCTCATAAAAATGGGTATAGATATATTCAAACCCCTTTTCAGGATCGTGCTGCAAAATAAGTTCCAGATTAACCTTGTCGATATTTTCTGCCATGCATAACGTGAATACGTCGCTAATATCGCAAAAAAAATCAGAATCTGACAATTACCTTGCCTAAAGTAATCTTTAAACTACCAGTTCAACATTAATAAGAGGGGAAAACACAACTTGTATAGCAAAAAAAAGGCCAGAAATGCACATTGGCAAGTCTGGCCTCTTTTTACTGAAAAATTTTTCTGTTCTATCAGGCTTTTTTTACTTTGATCGAACATCCAAGTGCTTTGGTGACGTTGGGAATGATATCTTTTCCTGCCTGCAATGCAGCAATGGCGTCTTCCAGGTATTTTGCTTTAACGGCAGAGGCATCGGTGGGGCTGTCATCTATTGAACCAATGTATTTTACTACCCTCTTGCTATCCAACAAAAAAACATGGGGTGTTTTGGTAGCTCCGTACTGAGGATAAATTTTCTGTCCTTCATCCATAAGGTAGGGAAATTTGAAACCCTTTTGTTTGGCCCTTACCTTCATTTCATCAAAACTGTCTTCCGGCTCAGCCGAAGGATCATTGGGATTGATGGCAATTACCGGATAGCCCTGCTTTGAATATTTATCATTGATGGCAATCAACCTGTCTTCGTATGCTTTGGCATAGGGACAGTGGTTACACGTAAACACAACAATATATCCCTTTACATTTTTAAAATCTGATAGGGAAACCATCTTCCCATCAACATTTTTCAATTTAAAATCTGCTGCTACATCTCCCGGCTTCAGGGCAGCGGGAGCATTCATGGTAAATATTGTGATCAACAATCCTGTTAACAAACTTAATGTCATGTCTATTTTATGTTTTTTAAATATGAAATAATCTGAGTTGTTTCCATTAAGGTCTCCAGAGATTCAAAGTCGGTTTCAAAAAAAACAGGCTCTGCTTCGGTGACCAGCAAGGTGGCAGGAATGGAGCCCGACCATAACGGAGAAACCTTGTCTATCCAGTCATTGGCCCTGGTGTCGGCCAAAAGCACAGTTGAAATGGTAATCCCCCTTTTAGCCAAAAAAGAAGCTATCTTTTCTGAAGCATCTGCCTTCTTGTCGAGGCTCACCAGCAACATGGGCAGATCTGGATATTTCTCATGCAATTGCTGAAAATAGGGCAATTCCTTGACACAAGGCTTGCACCAGGTGGCCCAAAAATTCACCAGTTTCACACCCCGGTCTACAAGTTTGAGTTCCGATTGCTGAAAATCATCAAAGGAATCGTAAACTTTTATGGGTTCTGAATTCTGAGTATTGCCTTCCTTCCCAAATGCAAGAAGAATAAATAATGCAATGAGCTTAAATGGCTGCATTGTATTTTTTCTCAACCACATTCCAGTTGACTACATCAAAAAATGCTGTGATGTAATCCGCTCTTCTATTTTGATAGTTGAGGTAATAGGCATGTTCCCAAACATCCAAACCCAAAATTGGTGTACCTCCACAACCGGTAGAAGGCATCAATGGATTATCCTGATTGGGTGTTGAGCAAATTTCAACTTTACCCCCCTTGTGGGCGCACAGCCATGCCCAACCTGAACCAAAACGAGTCATGGCAGCCTGAGCAAACTCTTTTTCAAAATTTTCTTTGGTACCATAAGCGGCTTCGATGGCATCTCTCAGTGGGCCCGTCAGATAACCTCTGTCATTGGGATTTAATACTTCCCAAAACAAGCTGTGGTTGTAATGTCCGCCTCCGTTGTTTCTCACAGCCATGTTGGTCATGTCAAGACCGGCCAGAATTTCCAAAATCGTTTTACCCTCCAATGCAGTGCCTTCTATGGCCTTGTTGAGGTTGGTAATGTATGCCTGGTGATGTTTTGTGTGATGGATTTCCATTGTACGCGCATCTATTTTAGGCTCGAGCGCATTGTAATCGTAGCCAAGATCAGGAAGTGTAAATGCCATGATAAAATGATTTAAGGTTTATAATATTAATCAAACGGCTAAATACCGCTTTGGTTTAAGCCTGGCTGTAAAATTAGGCTATACCAGCGTATTATCACTGCATTGGCAGGTCTACCCTATTATAAACTTATGTTAAAATACATCTAGTACAACCTAATACCCAGGGTAAACAAGACTTTGGGGGCAATGCCCCGGTATTCGTAGTCGAATATGTCATAACTTTCATAAACAGGCTGCGGAGGGATGGCAATGGAATAACTATCCTCAAGCTGACTCAACCTGAATCCTCCACCTATGCCCAGATCTACAAACAAATTTTTGGTCAATAAGCCCCTACATCCCACCAAAACCCCACCGGCATGGGTGGTAATGTCACGGGTTAGATCATAGTTTTTGCCATTTCCTGTCTGAGGGTCGTAGTAATAGGAAGGCAATTCTTTCTGGATGCTGCTGTATTGGTAGTAAGGGGCTACATAAGGCTGCAACCTCACCCCTCCGTATTTGGTATCCATATAATCAAAACTCGGATGGATGAGGTAATACCTAAATTGCAATTCTCCAATAAACCCTGTAAGCGACTCATTGGCATTGTCTTTTAGCACCACGCCTGGTGAAAATACAAGGGTTTTGTCTTTGCCAATGCCTGTTTCATAATTGACCATGAAGGCATTTCTAAAAAATTGAAATGGAGAAAAACTCAAAAAACCGGGATTGACCGTTTGCGCTTTCAGCCCAACAGCGACCAACATCAATATGATAATATGAAAACGTCTCATTTTGCTTTTTTGATTGTGAATAAATAAGTGCAATTCACCTCTTCTATTACAACGAAAAAAGAAAGCAGGAAGTTAATCAGAACAACAGAAAAATTACTTGATCTTGCGCATTCTAAGACTAACGGGCGTCACTTCAAGGTATTCATCTTCCTTGATGTATTCCATGGCTTCTTCCAATGAAAACACAATCTTAGGAGCAATTTTAACAGCATCATCTGAACCCGAAGCACGCATGTTGGTCAATTTTTTTCCTTTGATCACGTTAACATCAAGGTCATTATCTCTGGAATGTTCACCAATAACCTGGCCTACGTAAACCTGTTCGTTGGGATCGATAAAAAACCTGCCCCTGTCCTGCAATCGGTCGATGGCATAGGCCAGTGCCTGTCCCTGTTCCATAGAGACCAGAGAACCTTTATTTCTACCGGTGATCTCACCTTTGTAGGGTTCGTATTGTTTGAATCGGTGCGTCATTACTGCTTCACCAGCCGTAGCGGTAAGGATCATATTTCTCAAGCCAATGATGCCCCTTGCAGGAATGTCAAATTCAAGGTGTTGAACATCGCCCTTGGGTTCCATAACCTGCATGAGTCCTTTGCGCTGCGTTACCAGTTCAATGACCTTGCCGGCTGATTCTTCAGGAACATCGATGACAAGGTGCTCAATAGGTTCACACTTTTCACCATTGATGTCTTTGAGAATTACCTGAGGTTTGCCCACCTGCAACTCATATCCTTCTCTTCTCATGGTTTCAATCAATACAGAAAGATGGAGTACTCCCCTGCCGTAAACATCAAATTTGTCTTCGGTAGGTCCGTCGACTACCCTTAAAGCAAGGTTCTTTTCCAACTCTTTGTAAAGCCTGTCGCGCAGGTGTCTGGAGGTAACAAACTTACCTTCCTTGCCAAAGAATGGCGATGTGTTGATCGTAAACAACATACTCATGGTAGGCTCGTCTACCGCAATTCTTGTCAATGCTTCCGGTTGTTCGTAATCTGCTATGGTATCTCCGATATCAAAATCTTCCAAACCCACTACTGCACATATATCGCCTGCTCTTACAGTATCGGTTTTCTTTTTGCCAAGACCTTCAAAAACATAAAGTTCCTTGACCCTTACTTTTTTCTGACTGCCATCTTTTCTGAAAATGATGTAGTCTGTGTTTTCTTTAAGATCGCCTCTAAAAATTCTTCCAATGGCAATCCTGCCTTGAAATGCATTATAATCCAGTGAAGTAATCTGCATTTGAGCAGGACCTTCAAAGTAAGGGGCTTCCGGTATATTGTCGATGATGGCAGTAAGCAGGGGTTGTATGTTGTGGGTACGCTGGTTGTGATCAAAACTCATCCATCCCAACTTCGAAGATCCAAAAAGAGTCACAAAGTCAAGCTGATCTTCAGTAGCACCAAGGTTAAACATGAGGTCGAAAACATCGCCCTGTACCTCTTCTGGTCTGCAGTTTTCTTTATCCACCTTATTTACTACCAGAATGGGCTTGAGACCCAATTCAATGGCTTTGTTCAAGACAAATCGGGTCTGTGGCATCGGACCTTCAAAAGCATCTACCAAAAGTAAGACACCATCTGCCATACGCAATACCCTCTCCACTTCACCTCCAAAGTCGGAGTGACCCGGGGTGTCAATGATGTTGATCTTTACCCCCTGGAAATTGACCGATACGTTTTTAGAAACAATGGTAATACCACGCTCCCGTTCCAGGTCGTTGTTGTCCAGGATCAATTCACCATGGTCTTTGAAATCATCACTGGCATGACACTCATGAATGATTTTGTCTACCAGGGTAGTCTTTCCGTGGTCTACGTGCGCAATAATGGCAATGTTTCTAATCTGCTGCATGTTACTTTTGATAAAAGGAGTGCAAAGATAATTTTGTTTTACATATTATTATGCACTAATTGCAAAATATTATTTGGAAATAATGCCAATTTTAAACAAAATTAAATTTGGCATCCACAAAATGATGTATTTTTAGTTCATAAAAAACCACTTTATGATACGGAGTTTTGCTTTTGTATACGGCTGATACAGCAAATCAAGATCAAACCACTTGGGTGAATGCAGTACCGATTTGTTGTTGGAAAAGGTTTCAAAACCCGTCCTTCCATGATAGGTACCCTGTCCGCTGCTGCGGATACCCCCAAAAGGCAAATTGGGATTGCCCAGCTGATAAATGGTGTTGTTGAAACAGCCACTGCCAAATTCCACCCTTTCGAGGATGAAGCTACTGAGCGATGAATCGTCTACAAAAAGGTATAACGATAGCGGATATCGATTTTTTCTGATAATTTCCAACAGTTGTTCCTTGTTTTCATAGGCTACAATGGGTAAGATAGGTCCAAATATTTCTTCAGACATCACAGGAGCATCCAGACTGGAGGGCAGGATCAAAGTAGGTTCAATGCACCTGCTGTCTCTGTTGTATTTGCCCCCAAACAAAATTTGCTGGCCTTGTAAAAGTGATATCAGACGATCAAACCTTTCTGTGTTGATGATATGGCTATATTGTTCAGATTCCAAAGCATTTTCGCCCACCAAAGCCTGGATTTGCTCTATACAGGCAGCTGTAAATGCCTCCACCCTGTGTTTCGGCACCAAAACGTAATCTGAGCTCACGCATGTTTGACCTGCATTGATGATCTTGCCCCACATGATCTTACGAGCTGCCTTTTTAAGGTTGTAATGATCATCAAGGATGGCAGGGCTTTTACCTCCCAGTTCAAGGGTAACGGCGCTTAAATTTTGGGCAGCCTTTTCCATGATCCACTTCCCTACCCTGGCAGAACCCG
>ERZ724519.7-NODE-7-length-64614-cov-5.739463_pt1 | contig 64614 bp, 45 predicted proteins | sample MGYA00376052_ERZ724519 | MGnify/ENA primary metagenome ERZ724519 (study PRJEB28724, sample SAMN07190883) | activated sludge metagenome | isolation source: activated sludge of sewage treatment plant in Hong Hong | place: Hong Kong | collected 2016-03-17 ... | reverse complement strand
CGATCATGCCGCGCGTTCCCAAGTCGATGAGCGTCGGCGTAAAGAAGATCGCCACGAACAGAAAGCTGGCCGCCAGGATGACCAGGTTCAGCTTGTTGTCGTAAAACAGGTGCATAAAGATCAGCGCGACCAGGCTTGCCTTGATGGTCGCAACGATCATGGCGACGACGGTGTTGGCGCTACCGAAGTCAAAGCGCGAAACCGCGACCGTGATGATGGTCAGCACCACCAGTGCCCCCCAGACACCCAGGTAGGTGCTGAGCGGCAGGATGTGCGGCTCGTCGTGCTCGTGGCCGCCTGCGTCGTTGTGGTTTGTGTGTGCCTGCGTCATGACTTACCCCACCAAGTAGAGGAGCGGGAACAGGTAGATCCAGATCAAGTCGACGAGGTGCCAGTAGAGCCCGACGCACTCGACCGGGAAGAAGTACTTCGAGCTGAAGTCACCACGCATCGAGCGAACCAGCGCCCAGGTGATGGCGAGCATACCGATGATGACGTGCACACCGTGCAGTCCGGTCATCAGGAAGTAGATGCCGATGAAGATGTGCGGCGACTCGACCGACTTCAGCTTGGCGACAAAGTCAGCGCCGTGTTCAGCCGTCAGCGCGGCGTAGTCCGGGTTCCAGTGACCCAGCGGTCCCCCGCCCGGCAGCGTGCCCAGGTGGAACTTGTGCGAGTACTCGAAGTACTTCACGACCAAGAAGGCCGCGCCGCACAGCAAGGTAATCGCCAGGAAGCCGACGGTCTGTCCTTGCTTCGAGAGCTGGGCCGAGCGAACGCTCAGCGCCATCGTCAGCGACGAAAAGATAAGGACCATGGTGTTGACCGCGCCCAGCTTCCAGTCAAGAAGCTGGTGAACGGTCTTGAACATCTCAGGATGGGTATAGCGGTACGAGGCGTACGCCATGAACAGCCCCGAAAACAGCAGGATTTCGGTGGCGAGAAAGACCCACATCCCGAGCTTTGCCGCTTCCGATTCGTCCTGTGCGGACGGGAAGTGGTGCGCGTGATGATACGTACGGGCCGGATTGCTCATAAGTGCTCCTTGCGGCTCGCAGAAGGTTGAAAAGGCTTAGTGCCCACCGCCGGCAGCGCGATCGTACGGACCGCGATCCACCGTCGGTTGACCCAGGAAGTTCTCCAGCGGCGGCGGCGAGGAGGTCTTCCACTCCAGCGTCGTAGCTTCCCACGGATTGTCGCCCGCATCGGTTCCGCTCTTGAGCGAGCGAAGCAGACAGACCAGCGTCAGGAAGAAGCCGAAGCCGAGGATGTAGGAACCAATCGTCGAGAGCTGGTGAAGCGGCTCAAACTGCGGCAGGTAGTTGTAGTACCGACGCGGCATGCCAGCGACTCCCAGGAAGAACTGCGAACCGAAGGTCAGGTTGAAGCCGATGAAGGCCAGTGCGCAGGCCCAGTTGCCCAGCTTTTCGCTGTACATCTTGCCGGTGAACTTCGGCCACCAGTAGTGCAGACCCCCGATGAAGGCGAACATGGTGCCGCCCATCATCACGTAGTGGAAGTGCGCGACGACGAAGTAGGTGTCATGCAGGTGCAGATCGAGCGACATCGTGGCCAGGTACAGACCGGTCAGACCGCCGATGGTGAACAGCCACAAAAAGCCGAGCGTGTACCACATCGGGGTACGCAGCACGATCGAGCCCTTGTACAGCGTCGCAATCCAGTTGAGCACCTTGATGGCGGTCGGGATGGCGATAAGGAACGTCAGGCCCGAGAAGATCATGCCCGCCAGCTCCGACTGACCGGAGGTGAACATGTGGTGTCCCCAGACCAGGAAGCCGACGATGGCGATACCAATCGACGACAGCGCGATGGCTCGGTAGCCGAAGATGGCCTTGCGAGAGAACGTGCTGATCAGGTCCGACACGACGCCGAAGCCGGGGACGATCATGATGTAGACCGCCGGGTGGCTGTAGAACCAGAAGAAGTGCTGGAACAGAACCGGGTCACCGCCGAGCGCCGGATCGAAGATACCGACGTGCAGGACGCGCTCCGCAATCAGCAGCAGCAGGGTGATGCCAAGGACCGGCGTCGCCAGGATCTGGATCACGCTGGTGGCGTAGAGCGCCCACACAAACAGCGGCATACGGAAGAAGGTCATGCCCGGTGCGCGCAGACGGTGCACGGTCGCGATGAAGTTCAGTCCGGTGAAGATCGACGAAAAGCCGAGGATGAACGCAGCCAGCACCATCGTCGAGACGCTCGAGTTCGAGGTCGTCGAGTACGGCGTATAGAACGTCCAGCCGGTGTCCACCGCGCCGCTGAAGATCGAGTAGAGCGCGATGAGCGCACCGATCACGTAGATGTAGAAGCTCGCGAGGTTGATTCGCGGGAAGGCAACGTCTTTGGCGCCGAGCTGAATCGGCAGGATGATGTTGCCCAGCGAAGCCGGAATCGACGGAATGATGACCAAGAAGACCATCACTGCGCCGTGCAGGGTGAACAGCTGGTTGTAGGTGTCCGGATCGACGATGGTCTTGCCGGCGGTCAGCAGCTCGGTACGAACGAGCAGCGCGAAGACACCGCCGAGCATGAACGCAAACCACACAAACGCCAGGTACATGACGCCGATGCGCTTGTGGTCGAGCGTAAACAGCCACGACGAAAGGCCGTGCGAGCTGTTCCAGAAACTAGGAGGACGCTGTCCGGGTTCAGAAGAACTGGGAGTGTACTGGGTCATGACTGAACCTCGATTACTTCAGACTCTTTAGGTAGTCGATCAGGTGGCCAAGCTCCTTATCGGTGAAGCGGCCCTTGAAGGGCGGCATCGCCGGAGCAAAACCCTCGACGATCTTGGCCATCGGGTTCTCGATCGACTCGCGGAGGTAGTTATCGTCAACGGCGACTTCGCCCTGTCCTTGGATCTTTTCCTTGCGGCCAAAGACCTGATACAGGCGCGGACCAATCACCGGCTGAGGCTGCTCAGCGGCGCTCTTCACCGCGTGACAGGCATTGCAGCCGCCTTTGATCTCGAACAGCGACTTGCCGTGCGCGATGGGATCCGAGTCATTCACCGGCGCGTGCGCATCCAGCCACTTCTGGTACGCATCCGGCTGCATGACCTTGATCTGGGCATACATCTTCGAGTGGTCGGTACCGCAGTACTCCGCACAGAACACCTGCTGCGGACCTTCCAGCACCGGCTGGAACCACATCACGGTGTACTTGTTCGGAACCGCGTCCATCTTCATGCGGAAGCTCGGCACAAAGAAGCTGTGCAGCACGTCGTTCGACGTGATGATGAGCTTCACCGGCTTGTTGATCGGTACCGCCATCTCATCGGCGCTCTGCGCACCATTTGGGTACTCGAACGTCCACTTCCACTTCTTGCCGGTCACGCGGACTTCCAGCGCGTCCTTGGGAGGAACAAGCTGGTCCATGTAGTTCTTGAAGCCCCACACGAACAAGCCCATCACCACAAACAGAGGGACGACGCTCCACAGCACTTCGAGCGTGGTGTTGTGGGAAATTTCCACCACGTTGTGTTCGCCGCCGCGCCACCTGTAGCGATACACAAAGTAGGTGCCCGCGCCGATGATCAGTACGAGGCAAAATGTGACCAGCGCGGTCAATGACAGAAAGAGCGTGTCGTACGCCCCTGCCAGCGTGGATGCCTGGGCTGGTAACCCAAAAGCAACTTCTGTTGTATTTGGCTGTATCATCCGTTCACCCGAGCGCGGCGATCTCTCCGCCACGCGGTAATAAGGAATGTTCCCAAGACCAACATCGTGAGGGCTCCGCCTGCTCGCACCAGCGCAATGGCAGCCAGCGAATAGCGACGCTCCTTCGGGTCGTAGTGGAAACACCACAAGAGCAGCTTGTCGAGCGGGTTGCCGATGCCTCCCAGCGACGACTCCACGAGCGCCAGCCGCAGATCACGGGCCGGAAACACAATCCCGTACAAGATCTGCGACAGCCAACCCGATGGAGTCAGCACAAAGATTCCTGCGGCATGAGCCCACTGCTTACCTTCTTCGTCCCAGCGATAGTGAAAGCCGACAGCGCTTGCGACCTTGGCGATGTCTTGCTCCGTGCCCGACAGAAAGGGCCAGTCACGGCTCTCATCGGCCAGCGGTCGACCGAGCGCTTGCAAGTACGCCTGCCGCTTGGCCGCAGCGAGGTTCGGCTTTTCTCGCGGATCAATGCTCAGCGTGACCACTTGGTAGTCCTTGCCCGGCACAAACTGCTGCGCGCGCATTCCGTCGAGAAGTCCGTTTAAGACCAGCGAACAGAGCGTCGGACAGCTGTAATAGGCCAGGACCAGGACCACAGGACGACCGCTGACAAAGTAGTCGCGAAGGAAGACCTGCTTGCCCGTATGATCGACAAAAGGAACATCGAGCGGAACCTTGGCTCCGAGCGTTCCATCGATGGCGATGCCTTGGAGTTCCTTCGGCACCTCTTGCTCGGCGCGCGCTGGGCAAAATCCACCCATCGCAGTCACCAGCAGGCCAACGATGAGCGCTCGGAGAAGCAGGCTCATCTCTTGTTTTCCTCGATAACCTTCTTCATCCCCTCTTGCACGGGGATGTGGACGATTCCCTTCGCCTGATCGATGTAGCCGTAGCCGAGCAGGCGCTTCTCTTCGAGAATGCGCTGATTCACCAGCTCTGGATCCGTCTGTCCGAGGCCGCGCTCCAGCATCAGCTTTTCGGAATAACGGATAAACACCGAGTTAAACAGCAGCGCCGTTCCGAAGAACAACACGGACAGCACGATGCCCCAAATCATCAGCTGAAAGTTGGGAGTCTGCTGCCGATCAACAGCCACTTCTCCGTGGCCGTGGTTGTGTTCATGCTCAGCCATTGTCATACCCCATCGAATCCGCGAGGTACGGATCCTTGATCGGAACCAAGGCAGCCTTGCCGAAGGTACGCGCGGCCACTCCGAAGAACAGACCAGCGGTTCCCAGCACAGCGGCGAAGTCGTACCAAGTAAAGGCCATGTGCTCGCGAACCAGCGGCGTCACCAGCCAGAACAGATCCACCCAGTGCATCACGACCAGCAGGTACGCGATGGCCTTGAGGATCACCGGATGACGCTTGGCGTTGCGCGCCATAAGACCGAAGAACGGAACCAGGAAGTGCAGCAGGATCAGCGTCCAGGTCAGCGTCGACCAGCCGTTTTCCCAGTGCTTGCGATACCACACCGTCTCTTCCGGCAGGTTGGCGTACCAAATCAGCATGAACATCGAATACGCGATGTACGCCCAGAACACGGTGAAGCCGAACATCAGCTTGCCGAGGTCGTGGTAGTGCTCGTCGTTGATCACGCCTTCCATGTAGCCGTAGCCGTGCAGCGTGCGAGCCGTTCCCGTCACCAGCGCCAGCGTCGACAGCATCGTTCCCGCGAAGGCATAGACGCCGAACATCGTGGTCGCCCACGTCGGATCCACTCCCATCAGCCAGTCAAACGAAGCAAAGCTCAGCGTCAGACCGAACAGGATCACCACCACCGGGGCCGACTTGCGCAGCTTGAGGATGGTGTGCGCATCGCCCGTCGAGTCCACCGAGACAGAGTTCCGGTAGTAGTACAGACCCGCGAACGCCCAAAAGAGAAGGTAGAACGCCGCGCGTCCGTAGAAGAACGGCACCGTCAGGTACCAGGTCTTCGACTCCATCGCGAGCGCAACCGCCGTCTTGTATTCCGGGTTCTTGATGCCTTCGATGTTCATCCACGGCAGGATGTCCTTGGCGAACACCGCAATCGGGATAAACAGCAGCGCGATCCACGGCGTGAACGCACCGTAGTTTTCAGCAATGCGACGCGGAACGACGCTCCAGCGCGCGCCCACCAGGTGCTGGAGCGCGGCAAAGAACATCGCACCGACGCCGAGCGTCAGGACGTAAAAGAACGCCACCAGGTAGGCACTCAGCGCCTCAGTTCGGGTGGATTCGGAAAAGAATCCCGATACGGTGGCAGCAAGACCGAGCAGCCCGATTCCGCCGAAGATCATCGACCAGCGATTGGCGACTCCGGCGGGAATCTGTAGCCGAGCGGCAGACAGATCGGTATTCATTGCGCTCATTTGAGTTGGCCCCTCTGCTCTGCGGTGAGCTGATCGACCTTGAGTCCTTGGCTGCGCTGCAGAGCCCGCACGTACGCCACGATGGCCCAGCGGTCCGCAATCGGAACCTGATAGGCGTACGACTTCATCGTGTTCTTGCCGTTCGTGATCGTCGAGAAGATGTCACCAACAGGCGTATCCAGCAGGCGCTGCTCATAGTACGAAGGCACCGCCCAGGCACCGAGCTTGTTGGCGCGCTGAATCACAAGGCCGTTGCCAGAACCAGTGCGGTCGTGACACGGCGAGCAGTAAATGTTGAAGCGCTCCTGACCACGCTTGAGCAGGTTCGCGTCGACCGTCACTTGCTCAGGGAACTTGTCGACGGGGCGACCTTGTTCGTCTTTGCCAGTGAAGTACGCGGTCTTCACGATCGGAGCAGTGGTGCTCACGGTTCCTTCCTCGAGCGGACGCATCACGCGGCCATCTTCGAAGAGGGAGGTTTCGCGCTGCACTTTGCCCTTGTCCTGCGAAAACATGTTCCGCTGCAGGTGAATCGGCGGATCTTCCGACGGGTTGCCACGGCAGCCCATCAGCGTCGCAGCCGCAAGGACCACGTAGAGCGAAGAGGTAGTAAAGCGTCTGTTCATGGCCTACGTCTCCACGATGTCCCGAACGACCGCGATCTCAGTGCCGCCAGCCGCAGCCAGCGCTTCACGAGCCCGAGCTTCGCTGAAGTTCGGATCCTTGGCTTCAATCGCCAGGAAGAACCCGTCATCGGAAAACCGGGCAAATCGGTCATGGGTAAACAGGGGATGGTATGGCTGCGGCAGTCGACACAGCGCAAACAGACCAAACACCGTCGTCAGAGCGGACAAAAGCACCATCAGCTCGAAGCCAATCGGCACATAGGCCTGGTACGAGATGATCGGCTTGCCACCGATGATGAAGGGATAGTCGTAGCCGTTCATCCACCACTGCAGCAGGATGGCGCAGCCCACGCCGGTCAGACCGCCGCACAGAACCATGTACGGCAGAATCGTCGGACGCAGACCCATCGCCTTGTCCATTCCGTGAATCGGAAACGGCGTGTAGGTGTCGATTGCGGTAAAGCCCGCTTGGCGCACGGCTTTCACAGCCTCAAGGAGCGCGCCCGGTGATTTGTACTCGGCGACAACGCCAAAGACGTTGTCTTCCAGAGCAACTGAAGACTTCTGAGACATCAGTGAGCCTCCTTGCCATGGCTCGTGTCGTGCGCATGCGGATCAGCCGCCGGCGACACACCCTTGATCTCCGAGATGGCGATCATCGGGACGAAGCGCAGGAACAGAAGGAACAGCGTGAAGAACAGACCGAACGTGCCCAGGTACATGCTCACGTCGATCCAGGTCGGACGGAAGTAGCCCCACGCCGCCGGGGTGAAGTCACGGTGCAGCGAGGTCGCGATGATCACGAACCGCTCAAACCACATACCGATGTTCACAAAGATCGAGATGATGAACATCAGCGGAACCGAGCGACGAATCGAGCGGAACCAGAACAGCTGCGGCGAAATCACGTTGCACGAGATCATCGTCCAGTACGCCCAAGCGTACGGGCCCGCAGCGCGGTTGATGAACGTGAAGCGCTCGTAGGGGTTGCCGCCGTACCAGGCCATGAAAAACTCCATGCCGTACGCGTAACCAACCATCGTGCCCGTCACGAGCATGATCTTGTTCATGTTTTCCAGCACGCGCATCGTGACGAGATCCTTCAGTCCATACAGCTCACGAGCCAGGACCATCAGCGTCATCACGAGACCGAAGCCAGAGAACACAGCACCAGCGACGAAGTAAGGCGGGAAGATCGTTGCGTGCCAGCCCGGCAGCACCGACGTAGCGAAGTCGAACGACACGACCGAGTGAACCGACAGAACCAGCGGCGTCGAGATACCTGCGAGGATGAGGTACGCACGCTCGTAGTGCTGCCAGTGACGGTTGCTACCACGCCAGCCCATCGCGAAGATTCCGTAGAGCAGCGCGCGGGTGCGGTTCGTCGCACGATCACGCAGCGTCGCAAGGTCAGGAATCAGACCGACGTACCAGAACAGCACCGACACAAGACCGTAGGTCGAAACCGCGAACACGTCCCACATCAGCGGGCTGCGGAAGTTCGGCCACATCGACATCTGGTTCGGAAGCGGCAGCAGCCAGTACGCAGCCAGCCACGGACGACCCGTGTGGAACAGCGGGAACTGAAGCGCACAGAGCACCGCGAACACCGTCATCGCTTCCGCAAAGCGGTTGATCGCCGTCCGCCACTTCTGACGGAACAAGAACAGGATCGCGGAAATCAGCGTACCGGCGTGACCGATACCGATCCACCACACGAAGTTGGTGATGTCCCACGCCCAATAGACCGGGTTGTTGTTGCCCCACACGCCGATACCCGTCGTGACCAGATAGGTCAGGGTCGCGCCGTACAGACCAAGCAGGCCCAGTGCCATCACGAAGCTGATGATCCAGCCGATGGGGGTCTTTTGGACCGGCAGCTCGACTGGGCGACAGACCACGTTGGTGATCGCCGCAAGGCTCGGATTGTTATTTAGGAGCGGTTCGGGCTCGAGCACTGCCGCGACCGCGCTTCTCTCGGCACTCATGGATGACTTGCTCCAGTCTCGTGCGTTTTGTGTTCACCGGCAGGGGCGTGACCAGCCGCCGCAGGTGCGTGACCCGCAGGAGCGTGACCGCCGCCGTGCGCTTCTTCATGCGCCTCGGCTTCGAGTGCCGGATTGGGATTGCGAATACGAGCCAGATACGTCGTGCGCGGCTTGGCGTTCAGCTCATCGAGCATCGTGTAATGCCGTGGGCTCTGACGAACCGCTGAGATCTTGCTCTTCTGGTCGGTGATGTCGCCGAACGTGATCGCATCCGACGGGCAGGCCTGCTGGCAAGCCGTCACCAGCGTTCCATCGTTCACGAACTCCGAACGACCCGCCGTGTCCTTGAGCTTGGCCGACCGCTGCGCGCCACGAATGCGCTGGACGCAGTAGGTGCACTTCTCGATGACACCGCGAGAACGAACCGTCACGTCCGGGTTCATCGCCAGCTTCGCGACCTCGGGGACATCGCCGCGATAGTCGAGGTAGTTGAAGCGACGGACCTTCCACGGACAGTTGTTCGCGCAGTAGCGCGTGCCGACGCAGCGGTTGTAGACCATGTCGTTCAGACCGTCTTGCGAGTGCGTCGTCGCCGCAACCGGGCAGACGTTTTCGCAAGGAGCGTCTTCACACTGCATGCACGGCACCGGCTGGTGAACCATGTGCGTGTTTTCGTCGCCCAGCTCGATCTTGGGATGCGCGCCGTTGTCAAACGCGACGGGCTCCATCGTGAAGTAGCGATCGATGCGGATCCAGTGCATCTCGCGGCCCTTGCGGACCTGCGCTTTGCCGACGACCGGGACGTTGTTTTCCGCCTGGCAAGCCACCGTGCAGGTGCCGCAGCCGGTACAAGCCGACAGGTCGATGACCAGACCCCACTGCTGCCCGCTCCGCTTGTATGGATCCCACAGCGCCAGCAGCGGCGGATGGTGAACCGCGTGCTGCGCGAAGTTCGGGTGCTTGCGGAACTTGCCGATCGTCGCCTCTTGGATGAGCGGACGACCTTCCATCGCGAAGTGATCCTGCGTCGTCACCAGACCCGTCAGGTGCGTGGTGTCGCCGAACCAGTAATCGCGCGGATCTTCGTACTTCTTGCCCAGCTTCTGAACCTGGACTTCATCCGACCACAGACCCTCGGCGTGACGGATCTTGTAGGCGTTAAAGCCCGCGCCCTTGCTGACCTTGCCAAAGGCATCGTGGCTGTGACCGTAGCCCAGCTCGATCGACACCGTTCCGGCAGCCTGGCCCGGCTGGACCCACACCGCCGCTTCGACCGTCTGGCCACGCACCGTCAGCGAGACCATGTCGTTCTTTTCGACGCCCAGCTCTTTGGCCGCATCCACCGAAACGATGAGCGCGTTGTCCCACACGATCTTGGTAATCGGATCGGGCAGCTCTTGCAGCCAGCTCACGTTGGCGTAGCGACCATCGAACACCGAGTTCGAGACCAGGAACTCGACTTCCCAGGCTTTCGGCTGAATCGCAGCAACCTGCGTCACGCCGCCCGCGATGTCCGCCGCCTTGAGCTGCGGACGAACTTTGTCGAACACCGTGCCTTCGATCACACCGTCGTGAAGCGACTTGCGGAACGCGCGATCGAAGAACACCGCCAGCGTCTCTTGCGGAACCGCAGGAGGAGGCGTTGCAGCATCAGCCGGAGCCGCCGCAGTCCCAGGAGCAGCCGGAGCAGCGGTCGCCGGAGCCGGAGCCCCAGGCTTGCCCACCGCAATGCCAATCGCGGGAGCCACCGCAGCCGCCACCTTGCCCACCACACCGACAGGAGCAGGCTTGGCACCCGGCTTTCCAGCCTTGGCACCCTTCCCTACCGGAGGCGCAACCGGCGTCGGCTCAACCGGCGCAGGCGGAGCGGGCGGCTGGAACTTGGCCGCAGCCACACCACGCCAGGTGTCTCGCACCAGCTCGTAGCCGCGAACCATGTTGCCCGTCAGGATGTAGTTGACGAGCTCAATGTCCGACCAGCCCTTGTAGAGCGGCGCGATCAGCGGCTGCACAATGCTCGCGGTTCCGTCGGCAGCGCGAAGATCACCCCACGCTTCCAGGAAGTGCGCACGAGGGATGTGCAGCGACGACACAAGCGCCGTCTCATCGCGATACAGACCCAGGTGAACCACCTGAATCTTCTTCAGCTTATCGGCCAGTCCGAGGTCCGCCGGAGCGTCATACACCGGGTTTCCACCGAGGACGACCAGCGTGTCCACCTGACCCGCATCAATCGCTGCCGACAGCGCCTTGAGGCTGTCACGATCGAGCGGACGGCCCGCGTCGCCAGCCTTGACGTAACTGACCGTCTCACCAACGGCACCGAGCGCAGCGTGGATTGCATGAACCAGTGCATGAACGCCAGCGGGGAGCGACTTGCCAACGACCACGAGCGCCTTGCTCTGGGCCTTCAGCAGATCACCCGCCGCCGCTTCCACGAACTTGGCATCGATGCCCGCCGGGACGCTCTTCGGAAGCTGCGCAACCACTTCGGGCGGCAGTGCCAGGCCACGCTTCGACAGCTCCGCCGCCAGCGCCAGCGCAAAGTGAGCCACCAAGCTCGGCTTGAGCCGCAGACGGTGATCCGCGTTGGTTCCCGTCACCGTCCACGCCGACTCAACGGCATAAAGACGGTTCATCTCGTCGCTGACTCGGTCCGCCTTGCGGCGCGAACCGAAGTGACGAGCATTGCGCAGACCATCGGGAGCAGTGCCCACGAAGTCCGAGCCGATCGAGACAATCACGTCCGCCTTGTGGACTTCGTTGAGCGCCACGAGGTCTTCGCCGAACGCCAGACGGCTGCCCTGACGAACCGAGTCCTCGCAGACCGGCTCCCACGTCGCCCACTTGGCTTCGGAAAAGTCCTTGCCGAGCTGGTCACGCAGGCGAAGCATCGTCGGTGAATTCAGCGCGCCGGACAGGACGTACAGGCCGCGACCCTTGTCAGCAACCCACTTGCCACGACGAGCCTTGAAGTAATCCGTGACGGCGTCCAGGCCGAACAGCACCGGCTTGGGAGCCGCAGCGCCGTGCCCACCGTGGCCTTCAGTGGCCGCAGCAGCCGGAGCTTCCTTTTCCGCCTTGCCCGAAACCAGTGGTCCCGTCGAGCGATCCGGGTCGTACAGCTCCAGGATTGCGCCTTGCGCGTACGTGCTCGAGCCGCCCAGGCTCATCGGGTGATTCGGGTTGCCTTCGATCTTCGTCGGACGGCCTTCATGGCTTTCGACGAGCAGACCGTACACCGCCGATCCAAGTGGCATCGCGGTGGCATAATATGTAGGTAAGCCGATCGCGAGATCTTCCGGCGCCTTGGTGTAGGGAAGGATCTTCTCCTCGGGACGTCGGCAGCCCGCCAGTCCCGCCAGCGCCATCGACGCGCCCAGGATGCCCATGAACGAGCGACGGCTCAGCGGATTCTGAACCTCGGGCGGAACTTCAGATGGAAGCTCACGCTCGAGCGACTCACGGAACAGCGGGCTGTTCTGCGCGTGATCCGTGCTACGCCAGTAGGTCTTTTCGCCCATCGAGAGGATAGGCAGTTTGGGAAGTGTTGGCTTCATCGGTGACACCTAGAGCAGTCGGTAGGTGGCGCAATCTTGAGTTCCTGGGCCAGCTTCTCCCCGAACTCGCGACGACGAACGTCGAGCGGTTGATCGCCCGGCGGCTCCCAGCCCATGTTGGTGATCTGGTCGAGCGGACGCAGACGCGGAGCCGGATCGCGGTGGCACTCAAGGCACCAGCTCATCGACAGCGGCTCCACTTGACGCACCGTAACCATCTGGTCGACTCGCCCGTGACACTCGACACAGCCAACGCCACTGGTGACGTGACGGCTGTGCGGGAAATAGGCGTAGTCAGGCGTCTTGTGGACGCGAACCCACGGGACGGGCTTGTTGTACGCCCAGGACTCGCGCAGCGGCTGAAGCTTGGGCGAATCCTTCCTCACGTTGGAGTGGCAGTTCATACAAACCTGCGTCGGAGGAACCGTTGCGAACTCGGCGCGTTCGACATTGACGTGGCAATATCGACAGTCGAGTCCCAAATCGCCCGCATGGAGCTTGTGAGAATACGGTATCGGCTGGACTGGCTCGTACCCCACGTCCGTATGCCGTGGGGAGAAGTAGTACCAGACGCCAAGGATGGCGCCTACGAGCCCGAACAAAACGGCAGCTGCCGAAATGGGCGGCAACCGGTTCGTCCACGGAGGGAAGACAAAGCGTTTATCAGATGTCGGCTGATGGGTCATATCGGAACGCCTCTACAGGTGTCGTCACGGCGGGCGTGGGCCAAGTGATCGGCGATGCACATACCGGCGCGCAGCCTATCAAAAGGCCCCCCGAGAAATCAAGCTTGGTCTTTGAGGAGAAACGCGGGCGCGGAAACTATAGGATCGTACAGGGCTTTTGAGCGCTCACACCGACGCGACCGGACTGCTGATCTGCGGGTAGCGCCAGTGTCACCGGATCATCGAGATCAGGCGCGTCTGTGCTGGCGGGACGCGGGTTGTAGATTTCCGCCTCACTGGTTGCCTCGGTAAGCCGCACGCCGGTGCGGTCGGTTCGTCGCGTCAGACCGCCTGTGACCAAGATGCCGCCGTCTTGCAAGAGCGTCTGCTGATGACCAAAGCGACCCATCGCCATCGCGGAGATCTGCCGAAACGCGTTCTTACCGGAGTCGTACAGCGAGGCCTGCGAGAGCGTACACAAGAGGCTGGTATCGGCGGCAATCTCACAGTCGTTGCAGCCAGACACTTGTGTGGCACTGCCGCCCGTGATGACCACACGCTGCCCGGATGCCGTGACCGCAGCGGCTTCAAACGCAGCGGGACGATAGTGCGGCTGCGCAGATCCACACGCAGCAGGCAGATATGGAGTCACCGCGCGAACCGTCGGGGCACTGGCTGCATCCGCCAGCGTATAGACTCGGATCGACGAAGCAGCGGCGGGCGGCTGACCCGGCTGTGGCGTCACCGAGTTTGTCATCTGAAAACCACCCGTGACCAGGATGTCGATTGGGAACAACGGCGTGTCTGTAAGCAAGCGACCGATTCTCGTCGCGGTATGGAACGTCGTGGGAACGCCGCTCACATTCTGTCCCATCGGACTACTCGTCATCGGAGCGTCAGGCAGTGCCGACAGAAGCAGCGAAACCATCGACGGAGCCATCGTCGCAGTCGCAGGCCACGCGCCACCGAACGCCACCGCGTCGCGATTGGAGATCGGCGTCAGCGACGGACCCAAAAAGCCCGCCGTCAGCGCTGTCGAACCGAAGGTCTCTCCGTTTGCGCCGGACCATGACACGGCTTTTTGAACCGCCGCACCGCTTCCAGGGTTTAGCAGATCGCCACCGCCGACGCCGCAGGACGGAAGGCTCGCCAGCATCGCGCCACCGACGCTAACCAGTCCGCCTTGTGGCAGTGCCGTTGTGCCCGCGAAGGCTGCCACGTCGCTTTGCGGTGCTGCGTCGCTGCTCACGGTCCACTTGCCCCCGTCGTACTTGAGCGTCAGGATCTCTGGTCCCGCGGGCAGCGCTTCTCCACACGGAGCCAGTCGAATCGGCGCGTTGGTCGTCGGAGTGGTCAAGACTTGACGGCCTCGACCAGCGGTGATTCCCCCAAAGACCATCAGCTTGATCTGGGTGTCGGTCGCGCTCAGCACGGCCATCTGATGGAAAGCGCGCGGCGTCGGAGCTTTGCCTGAAACGGTGACCGCTTGAAACGTCGCTTTGGCAGGCTCGTAGATCTCGAGCGTGTCGGTGACGCTCATCGCTTCGGCATTGCTCGCGACAACGCCGGTCTCGACTCCGCCATAGAGCAGGACTTCTCCACCGGGAAGTGCCGTCGCAGCATGAAAAGCCCGCGCTCCGATCATGCCCGACGCGGGACAGTTCCAGCTTTCGACGCCAAACATCGGCAGAATTCCGGCTCCACCGTCGCTGGAAACGCTGGACTTGCCACTGACCGCGCCCGTGTAGACACGCTTACCCGCAGCGTCGAACAGCTCGGCAAAGAATGCGTACTGGCTGCGATCCATCGGTCCGAGGTCAATGCTCGGATGCTCATCGGGAAGCTTGGCGGTGATGTCGCACTGAAACTGCCAGCCACTTCCTTGCTTTTGCAGCACCGACAGTCGCACGGAACCGTCTCGCAGCACGGCGGACAGCGGAAAGCCGCTCTTATCGGTTTTGAGGCACGCGTGCTGGCTGGCTGACTCAGCGAGCTGAAGCTTCAGTCCCGGCCCCGGGTTTCCCTTGCAGCCAAGCAGCCCGAGGAGTCCAAAGGAGATACTGGCGATGCGCAGACGATAAGAGCCCATTACGATACACGGTAGCGTACGGGCCTCGGAGCGGTCAATCGCGCTCCGATTGAGCGTGAGGCAACTTCGGGACTAGTCGCGAGAAGCCAGCAGCCGGATCAGCAGACGCAGCGCAGTCACGAAGATGTTGAACAGCGAAGCAAACAACATCAGCGCGCCTTGGACGGGGTTGTCATACTCCGGGTTGTTCAGGACATCGCTCGTCGCGTAGACCAGGCCCACCACGCCGTAGATGCCGATGCCAATCGTGATGATCAGGCCAAGTCCCGACAGCTGGATGAACGAGTTTACGAACATCGCAATCATCAGCGCGAAGAACATGCCGGTGAGCAGTCCCGCTGGAGCCGAGAACTTTTCCTTCGAAAACATCACAAAGCCGGTGACGACCGCGAACACTCCGCCAGTCACCGCCAGCGCCGCCGGAATCGCGTGAGGATCCTGGCCTTTGGCTACCGCCAGCAGTGGACCCAGCACGATGCCCGAAATGAAGCCATCTGCCGCCAGCGCGACGATGCCCAGGTTCGGGTTCTGACGCGACGCCCACAGCGCAAACATCGGCACGATGTTGATCAGCGCCAGGGCCACGATCCAGCCCACAGGACGAACGAAGAACTGCACCATCGCTTGTGAGGTCGCGCAGGTGTAACCGCCCGCCACAGCCGTCACCACACTGATCAGAAGAAGCGCGTAGGTCTTTTTGACGAGCAGCGCGCGATCGCTATCGAGCACCGTCGTACCAAACAGTTTTTCCGAAAAAGACAAGGTCGACATGGTCAGATCTCCATGCAGGGTTGCAGTCGCTTGCGTCCATTATGATCACGGTCCGCGCTGCGCGAAAGTGCGACATCGCTGATCCGCTTTGCAAACGAAACAACAGCTGGGGTGCTGATTTCATGCCCGCGCGGTGCGGATTGCCACGGAAGCTGGCCCAGCAAGCTGGCTGAGCGAACGATTCTTACGGCGTTTCTCCGCGCAGCATCGCTTCCAGCGCAGGTTCATCCAAGATCGGCACGCCGTTTTTGATCGCAGCAGCACGCTTGTCTTCACCCGGCTCTGCGCCAACGATGAGGAAGCTGGTCTTCTTCGTCACCGACGATGTGAACTTTCCGCCAGCGGACTCGATGCGCTTTTGGAAGTCTCCGCGCGGCTTCGACAGCGTTCCTGTAATGCAGAACGTCTTGCCGAGCAGCGGGCCCACACTGGCAACAGGTTCCGTCGGGGAAAGGCCTAGCGAAACAAACTTTCGCAGCAGCGCTTGGGACTGCGAATCGCTCAGATAGTCACGAACGGCGCCGGCGCGCTCTTCACCAAAGCCGTGAATCCCAACCAGCGATCGATAGACAGCCTCGGGCGGCGTATTCAGGAGCTTTTCCAGCGACAGATACTGCTCGGCAATTTTCTGCGCCCACACCCAGCCGATTCCGTGAATCCCAAGCGCGGTCAGAAAACGCGACAGCGTCGCTTCCGATCGTCCGGTGGCAATCGCCGCCAATACGTTGTCCGCGCTCTTTTCACCCAGTCGCGGCAGGCTCAGAAGCTGCGCTCTTGTCAGCGAAAAGAGATCCGCAAGATCCCTAATATGTCGCGCACTCACCAGCGCTTCGACCAGCTTGTCTCCAAGTCCCGTGATGTTCATCGCGTCGCGGTTACAAAAGAACGTGATCGCTTCGCGGAGCTGTCTGGGACACGGCTTTGTGTTGGGACAGCGCAGCGCAACTTCTCCCGAGCGCTTCACCAAGGTATCGCCGCACTCTGGACACTTGGTGGGCGGCGGAATCGCTCGCAGCTCGGACTCGCGACCGAGGCGACGTTCTTTCACCACCGCGACGATCTGAGGAATGATCTCGCCCGCTTTTTCGACCAGCACAAAGTCGCCGACCATCACCCCGAGCCGCGCGATCTGATCCCAGTTGTGCATCGACGCACGCGACACCGTGGTTCCAGCCAGCTCGACGGGAGCCAGCACCGCAACCGGCGTCACAACACCCGTCCGACCGACGCCCAGCTCGACATCAAGGAGCTTGGTTGTGCCTTGCTGCGCCGGAAACTTGTAGGCAATCGCCCAGCGCGGCGCACGCGCGGTAAACCCGAGCACTTCTCGCTGGCTCAGATCGTTCACCTTCAGGACCAGCCCGTCGACATCGAACGGCAGGCTCATTCGCTTGTCTTGCCACACCCGGACATCCGCGATCAGCGCATCGAGGCTGCCCACCGTCTTGGTATCGGGATAGACCGGCAAGCCGAGCCGCCGTAAATAATCGAGCAGCGCACTGTGCGTCGAGAGGCCCGCGACCTCACCGACGACTTCATAGAGCAGCACCCGCAAAGGACGCTTGGCGACAATGCGTGAGTCCAGCTGCTTGAGCGTTCCGCCCGTCGCATTGCGTGGATTTTTGAACGGCTCTTCCCCGGCAGCCAGACGCTCTGCATTGAGCTTGTCGAAGCCGTCGCGGGGCATGTAGACCTCGCCGCGCACCAGCAGATCGACCTTTTCCTTGAGCATCATCGGCAGGTTCTTCACCGTGCGCAGGTTCTGCGTCACGTCTTCGCCGATGAGTCCGTCGCCGCGCGTCGCACCCAGCACAAACACGCCCGCTTTGTAGGTCAGCTCGATGCCGATTCCGTCGATCTTGGGCTCGACGACCAGCTCGGGATGCCGCTTATCGCCCGCACCTTGCAGACCACGCAGCACCCGACCAAAAAAGTCCGTCAGATCTTCGGCGGAATAGGTGTTATCGAGCGACAGCATCGCAACCGCACGCTCGACCTTGGCAAAGCTCGACAGCGGCGAGTGTCCGACCCGCTTCGACGGAGAGTGCGCCACCACCCAGTCAGGATGCGCGGCTTCCAGTGCGTCGAGACGCTTCTTTTTCTGATCGTACTCAACGTCCGCGATGCTGGGGTTGTTGTCGACGTAATAGCGACGATCGTGCTCTAACAGCTCCGTAACCAGCGCCAGGTATTCGTCGCGATTGCCTTCCCCACCAAACAGGCTGGCTGTCGTCACCACAGGAGCTTCCGTCGCCCCCGACTTCGTCGCACCCTTCTTCTTCGCGCTCACGAACGGCTCCTCATCTCGCAGGTTTGCCGCAAACTGCGGTCAGGCCATGATAGCAGCCTGAGCCAATTGCCTACTGGGCTTGCGCGCTCGGCTCGTCCGCTTTGTATTCGCTGTAATGGCCGTAATACGAACGGTAGCCTTTGCCACTGACATCGATGTCGTTGAGGACCACACCGACGATGTGACCACCGACGTCGAGCACATGCTGCGTCGCACGCTGCGCGGCTTCTTTTGGCGTCTTTCCGTGACGAACAATCAGCACCACACCGTCAACCAGCGTCGACAAAATCGCCGGATCGGTCACTGGAACCGCCGGTGGACTGTCGATCAGAACCCGATCAAAGCGCTCACTCACCTGCTCGAGCAGCTTGCGAAAGTGCTGACCATTGAGCAGCTCCGCCGGATTCGGCGGCGTCGGACCGGCTGGCAGCACCGACAGGTTTTCGACATCCGAAGAACGAATCGCCTCATCCAGCGACAGCTCTCCGACGAGAACATTGGTCAGGCCCGAAGTAGCACTCAGTCCAAAAGCGCGAGCAATCCGAGGCCGCCGTAGATCGCAGTCGATGATCAGCGTCTTGGCACCCGACTTCGCCAGCACTGTTCCCAAGCTGACACAGCACAGCGTCTTTCCTTCTCGGGGCAGCGACGAAGTCAGCAGCAGCGTCTTTAGCGTCTTGTCTGCACCGACGAACAGCAGGTTGGTTCGGATCGCACGACACGCCTCGGCCACCGTCGAGCGCGGATGATACGCAACATACAGATCGGGCGGATAGCGACCCTTGGTGTCCATCGCAAAGCTCGGAATCACCCCGAGCAGCGCTTGTCCCAGCATCGTCTCAATGTCTTGCGGCGCTTTCACCGTTCGATCGAGCGCATCGAGCAACAGCGCCAACAGCACACCCGACAGAAGCGCCAGCATCACCGACAGCGCCAGCACCACCCGCACACGCGGACTGACCGGCACTTTGGGAATCCGCGCGTAGTCGAGCACCTTGATGTTCGACATGCGCAGCCGTCCCACCATCCCGCTTTCTTTGCTGCGATTGAGGATCAGGTTGTACTGCTTTTGCAGGCTATCAGCGTCGCGCTTCAGCTTGTTGTATTCGATTTCCAGACGAGACAGCCGCATGCCTTCTTGCTTCATCGTCTGAAGCTCGGCGAGCACTTTTTGTTCATCCGACACCGCTTCGCTGTAGCGAATCTGCGACGCGGACAGCGCCACTTCGACTTCTCGTGACAGCTCGCGCAGCACCTGATCCACTTTCGACGACTGCTGCTGCACCTGCGGATGACTGTCTTGATAGCGTGTCTTTAGCTCGGCCAGCCGTCGCTGTTCCTCGGTGTAGGTTCGCCGCAAGTCCCCGAGCAGTGCCGGCATGTCCATTCCGAGCACCGGCACATGCAGCGCATCCAGCTCTTTGAGCTTGCGCAGCTCTGTCAGCTGACTCTGACGCTGGAGCTTGCGCAGCCGAACCTCGGTGAGCGCGTCGGTGTACTTGTCGATCTGACGCGACACTTGGTTCGCCCGATCTTCCATGCTCACCGTCAGAAGATCGTGCTGTGACTTGAACTCGTGAAGCGCTAGCTCTGCGTCGTGAAGTGACTTGCGCAGCCGGTCTAGCTCGTCGGCCAGCTGCTCGCCGGTGCGCTGATTGACCACTTCGCGACTCTGCGCCGCGTCGGCAACAAACTCATCTGCGACGGCATCTGCGATCTTTTTGGCCCAGCTTGGCTCGGTATGTCGCGCCGTCACAAGCAGCACCCGCGTTTCCGCCACCACATCGGCGGTGTAATAGCTCAGCAGCGCTTCCCCGGCTTCTTCGAGGCTCTGCGGCAGCTTTCCCGCCGGATAAAAGCCCGGTGTCGACAAGAGCTTCAGCCTCGTCGCCACCCGTCGAGCCAGCGTATCCGACGTCAGGACCTTGCGACTCGTCTGCAAAAAGTCCTGCATCATGTAGTAGTTCGCTGGCGTCGGATCGATGACATCCTGCACCGCGCTCCCGAGCACCTGCGGAACGCTCGCTTCGATCAGCACGCTCGCGCGCGTCTCGTAGATGCGAGGCTGCGACTGCGTCCACAGCGATGCCAGCGTCGGCCACAGCACCAGCATCAGCAGCACCGCCCAGCGCCGTTCCCACAGCACACCGACGTAACGCGACAGCTCGCTGCTGCCTTCGTCCAGCCCCGTTCGCCCTCGCCGAGACGGAAGCCGCCCCGATGACGACGCGGATGCTGGCAGGTTCGAGGAAGAAGCGCTCATCGTGAGGCCCCATTGTGCCACGTTCCGCTCAATCTGACTCGCAGGGAATGTGAAGGAAGGAGAAGAGGAAGGAATCGTCGGCGACCGCATGTGTCACGGTCGAAACGCAGCTACACGTCGTCGGAATCTTGATCGATCGGACCCGCGCTGCGTGCCCGCGTCTGCGCCAGCTCACTCAGCGCCTCTGCCGTTCGCGAAATCACCTCAATCGAGCGATGGAACTCTCCGAGTCGTGTCTCTTGCGCCCGCGCCAGCTCGCGCAGCGCTTCAATCGCTTGCAGGATCTGATCGCCGCCCTTGGTCTGCTCTCGCTGAGCCGTGTGAAGATGCGAGACCATCTCGCTGATCGACTCGATCGAACGGGTAATCTGCTTGCTGCCGCGTGTCTGTTCTTGTGACGAGCGCTCGACGTGCTTGGTGATGTTCTTCATCCGCTCCGCCGCTTTGAGAATCTGCTCGGAGCCACGCGCTTGCTCACTCGTCGCTGTCGCAATCTGCTGAACCGTCTCGGCAATCGAGCCAATCGCGTCGGTGACTTGCTTGCTACCACGCGCTTGCTCAACCGTCGCCCGAGCGATGTCGCGCACCATCTGCGTCGCTCGCTCTGCCGCTTCCAGAATCTTGCGCAGCGCTTCTTCGGCTTGATGACTGACCTTGACACCGTCATCGACGGCTTTGGCACCACGCTCGACGGCATCAATCGCGTTGCGCGACTCCGCTTGCACGCTCTTGATCAGCTCGCCGATGTCTTTGGTGCTGGCCGACGAGCGCTCGGCGAGATCTTTGATCTCATCAGCGACGACGGCAAAGCCCTTTCCGTGTTCACCGGCCTGCGCCGCGATGATCGCCGCGTTTAGTGCGAGCAGGTTCGTCTGCTCGGCCACGTCGTCGATGATGCGCAGGATCTTGTCGATTTCGCCGATCTTGTCGCCCAGTCGAGCGATGACGCGCACCGTGCCTTCCGAGTAGCCCTTGATCTTGTTCATTCCGTCGATGGTCGACGTGATGGCTTGAGCGCCCAGACCGGCGGCGCGGCTCACTTCTTCCGACAGACGCGCCGTTTCGTTCGCGTTGTTTTCGACCTGACGAATCGAGATGTCCATCTCGTTCATCGACGAGCTGGTCTCTTCCGCCGTCGCCGACAGCGCTTCAACGTTCTTGGCCACCTCGCGAATCGAGTACGTCATTTCCTCGATCGACGTCGCAGACTCTTGCACCGCGCCCGCCAGGTTGACCATGTTTTCGGCGACTTCATCGTTGCTGGCCGCCATCTCCAGAATCGACGAGCTGGACTCTTCCGCACCGCGCGCCAGCGTCTCCACCGACTGCGCAATCTGCTTGGCCGACGTCGTCATCTCATGCAGCGACGCGCTTGTCTCTTCGAGCGCATGCATCTGCTGACCAATCGTGTTGCGCAGATCGCTCAGGACGTTGCCCAGATCCCCGCTTGTCTTCGACTGAACACCCAGCTGACGCGACAGATCTTGCTGACGCTGAAACAGGATCTTGCGCAGCCGCTCCATCAGCTCCGCCATGCTCCCGAGCGGCTCATCGGCCCCGAGCGGAACCGGCTCTTCCAGCTCGCCTCCGACGAGTCGACTCATCGCCGCGCGAAGCTCAGCCACCTGCGCGCCGGTTCGCACCTGCAGCGCGACGTTGACCGCGACGATGAGCACCACCACCGCCGAAATCGGCCACGCCGCCGCCTGTGCCTCGCGAGATATCACAAACAGGAGCCCCAGCAGCACCGCCGCCAAGGTGACGTTGATGAGCAAGCGCCCACGAACGATGTGGTTCATCGCGCACTAGTTTACAGGCAAATTAAAACGAAATCTGCCTTTCAAATCTGCGAGTAACAAATCAGCGCGCGTCCTTTTGCCAAGCAGCCACACCGGATGTAGCAGGCTGCGCAGGGCTCGCAAAGTGTGTGCAAAACCGCCAAAGCGCATTGATCGCGGCCTCGGATGATGCCATTCTTCCGTCGCTGAAGACCTACGCTCAAGGCTAGCAAGGAGCCATCAATGACCGAAATCACCCAGCTTGTCGCCCGCGAGATCCTCGATTCGCGAGGCAACCCGACCGTGGAAGTGGAAGTCTCCCTGTCGAGCGGCGCCGAAGGCCGTGCGGCTGTCCCGTCGGGAGCATCGACCGGAACCCATGAGGCACTGGAGCTGCGCGACGGAGATTCCGCTCGTTATCTTGGCAAAGGCGTGCTGCGTGCCATTGCGAACATCACCGACGTGATCGAGCCAGCGATCATTGGCCTGGACGCGCGCAACCAAGGAGCGCTCGACGCAGCGCTCTTGTCGCTCGATGGAACACCGAACAAGAGCAAGCTCGGAGCCAATGCCCTTCTCGCGGTTTCTCTCGCCGCTGCCCGCGCAGCAGCCCACGCACATGAGCTACCGCTGTATGCCTACCTGGGTGGTGTGTCGGCGCGGCTTCTGCCGGTTCCGCTGCTCAACCTGATCAACGGTGGCGCGCACGCCGACAGCGGACTCGATGTCCAAGAGTTCATGGTCGTTCCCTACGGCGCTCCGTCGTTCCCCGAAGCCCTGCGCGCCGGAGCCGAGATCTTTCATCACCTGAAAAAAGTACTCAAAGGGATGGGCATGGCCACGTCGGTGGGTGACGAAGGTGGCTTTGCACCGAGCCTGCCTCGCAATGAAGCGGCGCTCGAAGCGCTGATGACCGCGATTGGCAAAGCCGGTTACAAAGCCGGTGTCGACGTCGGCATCGCGATGGATGTCGCCGCCAGCGAGTTCTATTCGAGCGAGCGCGGCAGCTACAAGGTCGACGGCAAAGAGCTAAGCTCCGCCGAGCTGTGCGCGTGGTACGTCGATCTCGCTGCGCGCTATCCGATCTGCTCGATTGAAGACGGAATGGCCGAAGACGACTGGACCGGCTGGAAGCAGCTCACCGACGCAATTGGCCGCAAAGTTCAGCTGGTCGGCGACGACTTGTTCGTGACCAATCCGGTTCGGCTCCGTCGAGGAATCAGCGAAGGCATCGCCAACTCGATCCTCATCAAGATCAACCAGATCGGCACGCTGTCCGAGACGATCGACGCGGTTCACATGGCCAAGCACCGAGGCTACACCGCGATCATCTCGCACCGCTCGGGCGAAACCGAAGACACCTTCATCGCCGACCTGGCCGTCGCGCTGTCCACCGGGCAAATCAAGACCGGCTCGGCCTCTCGCTCGGAGCGCATCGCCAAGTACAACCAGCTCCTGCGCATCAACGAGCAGCTTGGCTCCGCCGCACGCTACGCCGGTCGCAGCGCCTTCCCGTATCTGACCGCCTAAGCCGGTTTTCGCCGCTTCTGCCCGACATTTCGCACCAGCACGCACCAGAACGCCTCCTTTCTCCTTGCGCCGGGGTTACGCTTCGCTATGGTCCAGGCTCCGTGCGCAACGCAGCCAAACGATCCGACGACATCGAGCCCGATCAACCCGTCGCTGACAGTCTTGCGCTGCGGCGTCTGCAAGTGCTGGTCTTTGCGCTGACGTGGCTAAGCTACGCGTCGTACTACCTCACACGGAAGAACCTGTCGGTGGTCAAGAGTCGACTGCACGAAACGATGCAGATCTCGACGATGGCGCTGGGAGCAATCGAGACGCTGTATCTGGCGTCCTACGCCCTGGGTCAGTTCGCAAGCGGAGCGCTCGGCGATCGGATCGGCGCCCGCAAGCTGCTCGCGCTGGGCATGATTGGATCCGCCGCTGCGACCTTTGCTTTTGGAGCCAGCTCGACGGTGCTGCCCTTTGCGCTGGCGTTTGTGGTCAATGGCGTCATGCAGTCCACCGGCTGGTCGGGAAACGTCAAAGCGATGCAGCCGTTCTTTTCGTCGCAGCACCGAGGCCGCATCATGGGTCTGTGGACGACCAACTACCAAGCCGGAGGCCTTTGCGCGACGGCGGTGGCGACGTTTCTGCTGACGCACTATGGCTGGCGCGCGGCGTTCTTTGGTCCCGCGCTGTGGGTCGTCGCGGTCGGGCTGCTGGTTGCACTGTTTCTGGTCCAGCGTCCCGAAGATCGAGGTCTGCCTCCCATCGAGCCTGCACCGGTCAAGGTCACGTCTCATCAGCCCGACGCTGCACCGACGCTGCTGACGCTGCTACGACTGCCAGCGCTGTGGACGCTCGGGCTCGCGTACTTCGGGCTCAAGCTGATTCGCTACAGCCTGCTGTTTTGGCTGCCTTTTTATCTGAAGCAGTTTCTGCACTACAGCGAAGCCCAGGCCGGTTATCTGTCGCTGCCGTTTGAAATCGGCGGCATTGTCGGCTCAATCGTCATCGGCTGGCTGTCGGATCGCTACTTCCGTCACAGTCGGCTCAAGATCACGGTTCCGACGATCCTGCTGCTCGGAGTGTCGCTCATTTCGTATCAGCGGCTCGGCGGCTCGGGTCTGTGGGTCAATGCGGCGCTGCTATCGTGCGTGGGCTTTCTGTTGTTTGGACCCGACTCGCTGCTGTCGGGAACCATGTCGCAAGACATCGGCGGTCGAGCCGCCACCGGACGCGTCGCTGGAATCATCAACGGCATGGGCTCGGTGGGCGCAGTCTTCAGCTCGCTCATCGTGGCCAAGGTCAGCGAAACCTACGGCTGGAGCGCACTGTTCTACGGCTTCTGCGCGGTCACAGTGCTGACGGCGGCGCTGCTGCTGGTGTCCGCCCTACTCATCGAGCGTCCCCGCGCAAGCCCAGTTCGCTAAGCCCGCATCGTCCGCTTTCGCCCATCTTGCCCCACAGACTTTGCGCGAATCGGCTCCATGAAGTCGCGTTTGCTGTTCGCTAGGGGGTTGTCTGACCATACCACCTTGGTACACACTCCGCGCCAATCCACCTACCAATATCGAGGTCTTTTCATGAAACAAAGAAGTGCAGCCTATGTATCAGCTTGGGCTGGTGCAGTCCTTTTCGTAGCGTCGAGCCTTGTCGGCTGTTCCGAGCCCACCAGCAAGTGCGGAAGCGGTTTGTCGGAATGCAACAGCGAGTGCATCAGCGACAAAACAGATCCCAACAACTGCGGCGGCTGTGGCAACGCGTGTGCCGAGCCGCTCGTCTGTAGTTCTGGCAAGTGCAGCGATAGCTGCGAAGGCAATCAGGTCGCGTGCGGTCGTGCTTGCGTCGAGCTTGCGTCCGATCCGCTCAACTGCGGCAAGTGCGGCATCAAGTGCGAAAACGGCGCAACCTGTGTCGATAGCAAGTGCACGGGCGGCACCCAGCCGGAGTGCATGAACCGCATACCGTTTGCGACGAGCGGCAGCTACGACGTGGACGCCAAGGTCATTCAAGTGTCGGGCAAGCTGACCAAAAATGGCGCGGCGGTTCCCGACGGAACGTATCGCGGCAACTTGGTGTTCGAAAACAAGGCGGGCGGCTCGCGCGCGATGCAGTCGTTCAAAGACACCGGCGACGCCACCTATCAAGGCAGCCTGTTTTCGGGAACGTACGATGTCTACTATCAGCCGTCGTCGTACTGCCAATCGACGGGCAGCGTGATGCCGTGTCAGCGCGTCCTCATTCAAAAAGACGTGCCGCTTACCGTTTCGGGCGCGCTCGACTTCGACGTCAAGACCGTCCAGGTGTCGGGCAAGCTGACCAAAAATGGCGCGGCGGTTCCCGACGGATCGTATCGCGGCAACATGGTGTTCGAAAACAAGGCGGGCGGCTCACGCGCGATGGCTTCGTTCAAGGACACCGGCGACGCCACCTATCAGGGTGAGCTTTTCGCGGGCACCTACGACATCCGCTATCAGAACAGCTCGTACTGTAACGATCGCGGCGCCCTGCCCTGCCAGTCGATTGTGATTCGCACGGGTGTGAACCTGACGACGAGCGGAGCGCTCGACTTCGACGTCAAGACCGTGCAGCTATCGGGTCGCGTCACCAAGAATGGAGCCTCGGTTCCCGACGGAAGCTATCGTGGCAACCTGACCTTCGAGCTGAAGCAAGGCTCGTCGCGGGCGATGACGTCGTTCAAAGACACCGGCGACGCCACCTATCAGGGTGAAGTGTTCGTCGGAACCTACGATGTCATCTACAACCGCAGCAGCTACTGCTCGACGGGCGGAGTGCTTCCCTGCGGCAGCCTCCGGCTTCGTTCGGGCTTGGCGGTAACGACAAGCGGTGCGCTCGACTTCGACCTCAAGACCATCAATGTCTCGGGCAAGCTGACCAAGAACGGCGCGACGGTGCCCAACGGCAGCTACCGAGGCAACCTGACCTTCGAGCAAGCCGACGGCAACGCCATTGGCATGCAGACGTTCAAGGACTCCGGCGAAGCCACCTACCAAGGCGAGCTGTTTTCGGGCACCTACGACGTCGTCTACACGCCTTCGTACTACTGCTCCACGACGAGCCCGATTCCCTGCCAGCGTCTGCGCATTCGCAAGGGTGTGACGCTGAATCAGTCGGGATCGCTCGACTTCGATGTGAAGACCGTCCAGGTGTCGGGCAAGCTGACCAAGAACGGCTCGACGATGCCCGACGGAAGCAACCGTGGCTCGATGACGTTTGCGCTCAAGGATGGCGGCGCGATGACGATGCCCGCGTTCAAGGACACCGGCGACGCAACCTACCAAGGCGAGCTGTTTTCGGGCACCTACGACGTGAGCTATCAGGCCAGCTACTACTGCTCAGCGACGACGGTGATGCCATGCCAGTCGGCCAATCTGCGTCGCGATGTGAGCCTGACCGTCTCGGGAGCGCTCGACTTCGACGCCAAGACGGTGCAGGTATCCGGCAAGCTGACCAAGAACGGCGCAGCGATCCCCGACAGCACCAACCGAGGCAACGTGACCTTCGTCGAAAAGGGTGGCAGCTCGCGCTCGATGCCGTCGTTCAAAGACGCCGGTGAAGCCACCTACCAAGGCGAGCTGTTCGCTGGCGCCTACAGCGTCTTTTACAACCCGAGCTACTACTGCTCGACGTCGTCGCCGATGCCGTGCCAGACCAACCTGCTCGTTGGCTGCCCGTCGGCTGAGTAAGCCATTCATCCAGGGTGTCGAGCGTGTCCAGCGTCTCGACGACAGCATGCGCGACACCCACTGGTTTCAGAACCAAACAACCACGTAGCAAAAAGAACGGTCATGAAGCTCAAGAACTTATTACTGGGAACTCTGTGTGCTTTGTTCGTCGCCAGCTGTAGCGACCCGACCCCGCCGCCGGACACCACCGAAGACATGATGTCGACGTGGGACGGTGACACGTCCGGCTGCATGAACGGCATGTTTCGCTGTGGCGCGGCGTGCGTGGACATTGCGACCTCGCTCGAAAACTGCGGACGCTGCGACAACAAGTGCGGCGATCGTCAGCAGTGCGTCGCTGGCTCCTGTAAGGACCAGGTCGGCGACTGTCGCAAAGAAGGTGGCTGCAGCAAGGGCTACTACTGCGACCTGAACAACGGCGCGTGCAAGCCCGGCTGCGGCGCGAACCCCGACTGCGGAACCAACGAAGCGTGTGACATCTCGACGCACAAGTGCACCTGCGACGCAAGCTCGCACGACTGCGCTGGCAAGTGCGTTCGTTCCGACGACATCGCCACCTGCGGAACCCGCTGCGAGCCCTGCGCCGACGATCCCAACGGCACCGAGAGCTGCTACTCGGGTCGCTGCGAAGTCAACTGCAACGGTAGCTATCGCAAGTGCACAAGCGGCGGCGCGTGCTCGGAGTGCTGCGACGACTATCAGTGTCCGTTTGGCTCGGGCAAGATCTGCGTGTCGAACAAGTGCGTCGTCGCGAGTCGCTGCACCAAGACCTCCGAGTGCAGCACCGACGAAGCCTGCACCGCTGGCGTCTGCACCAAGACGGCTCCGGGTGGAACCTGCGCAGCCACCGCTGACTGCCCCGTCGGTCAGTTCTGCCAGAGCGGCAAGTGCGCGATCGTCGCCTGCCCGTCGGAAAGCCATGGCTTTGCACACTCGTCGTGCCCGGTGGGCGCTGGCTGCCGCAAGGCTCGCTGCGTCGATCTGACCAACAGCTACTGCAACAGCTGGAGCGACTGCGGCAACGACTACACCTGCGACAAGGCATCGAACACCTGCAAGCTGATCTCGGGCAGCCGCGACTGCACCACCAACTACTACTGCACGAACAACTCGATTGGTTATGCGTGCGTGAACGGTCACTGCCTCAACGTCGGAACCACAGCGGTGTACGCCAAGGCAGACATCGAGTGCGGCTTCGGCTACTACGCCCAGAGCATCAACAAGACGAGCCGTAGCAACTACTGCACGGGAATGTGCGCAAGCTCAGGCTATCCGGCCTGCTCGGCGGGCTATAGCAGCACCTGCTCGACGCTGCGCTGCCGCGCCTACGGCTCTTCGGCCCGTGGCTGCTGCTCGCGCATTCACTCGACCTGCACGTCGGACTTTGACTGCTCGTCGCAGAAGTGCGTGGGCGGCTACTGCGTGTCGAGCGCAAGCTGCTCCAGCACCTCGAGCTGCCCGTTTGGTGAAAAGTGCGAAAGCGGCACCTGCCAGTTCAAGCCGAACAGGGCCTGCACCGCCGACACCGAGTGCGGAAGCGGACAAGTCTGCATGTCCGGCAAGTGTGGTCCCGACTGGGAAGCCGCCGGCTGGCTGTAGTCTCCCTTACGAAATGGGCTCGTTTTGATAGAATGAGCCCATTCCGACCCCAGCCAACAAAGACCTCCTCCGCACCGCCTTCTTCATCATCACCGCGGAAGAAATTCCGCCGCTATCGCTCGTTCGAATGGTGCGCACCAGCGCTCCGTTCGTCAGCCTATCCGACGCACGCATCCAGTATGAAAAGGTCATCGAAGCCATGGACCGACATGGACGCGCGACGCGCTTTTTGCTGACGGACCTACGCAGTGCGCCCGGTCGCAGCGATCCCGGCTTCGAGGCCATGATGTCCGAGCTACGGCCTCGCATGAACCGAGGTTTCCGTCGCCAAGGCGTGCTCACCAAGACCGCAGCCGGAACGCTACAAGTCAGCCGTCACACCAAGCAAGACGGCCTCGAGATGCTCATCTCGGACAACGAAAACGACATCTTGTCGTTCTTTCGCATCGTCGCCCGGATGGCACGCTAGCCAGCAAACGCAGCGTCGGTCAGCGACCCATCGCTCGCTTCATGTCGAGCTTGGCGTCCTTTTCCTTCTGATCTTCGCGCTTGTCGAACTGCTTCTTGCCTTTGCCCAGTCCGAGCAGGATTTTGATCATCCCGCTCGACAGATAGACTTCCAGCGCCAGCAAGGTGTAGCCCTTTTTGCTGGTTGCATCGTCGAGCTTGGCAATCTCTGGACGCTTGAGCAGGAGCTTTCGCGTCCGACGCGGCTCGTGGTTGAAGCGGTTCGCAAACGGCCACTCGCTGACCTGCATGTCGTACAGGAACGCTTCGCCGTTTTCGATCTTGGCGTACGCCTCACCGAGGCTCGCTTTGCCATCGCGCAGCGACTTCACCTCAGAGCCGACGAGGACGACGCCAGCCTCGATGGTGTCTTCGATGAAGTAGTCATGCCGAGCCCGGCTATTGCGCAGCAGAACCTTTTTGCCTTCACCTTTTGGCGCACTCATCGTCTTTCACCATCGTCACGCCCGCCTCTGTGGCGGCGCGTTTGTGCGACTACCCTAGCACGCGCAGGCGCAGCTTCCCTTGTTCGTTCAGGTTCGTCACGTACTCGGGCACACCCGGCAGCCGCGAAGTGAGCGGATTGTCAAACGCCGGCACGTCGAGCGGACGGTTCTTCGCAAAGACATCGTGACGACCGTGCTTTTTGTACCACTCCGCCACCGTCGCATTGGCCATCATCTGCTCGACGATGTTGCGCCAGCCGACGCCGGTGTTGTACGCGCAGAAGCTGATCTCTCCCATCTGCGTGCCGTACGGGATGATGCACATCTCGGTGCGACGGAAGTCGTAGTTAAACAGATCCTGGAACCACATGCCAGCGACGAAAAGCACTCGCCACTCGAACTCGCCCGCGTCGGATTCGAACTGACCGACCTTCTTTCCGCGCGCGCCGGTCTGCGACAGAAACTGCTTAAACAGCGTCAGCAGATCGTAGCCTTCGGGAGCCCGCTCGGGACGGAAGTTGCGAATCAGCGCGAGCGCCGTCTGTGCCATCGCGACGGCCTTCGGCATGTTTCCGTCGGTGACCACCGTCACGTCTTTGGCGAACTGCTCCACGTCGAGGAACTCCAGGAGCGGCACCATCTTCTTCGTCCGTTTGTTGACAAAGAGAATGGTTCCGACGCCGCAGTTCGGATGACAGCCACAGTTGACCGCGCCAAACTTGCTGCCCTGCTCGATCAGCATGTCGGTCAGGTTCGAAAACGGTCCCATCGCCGACAGCGGGAACCAGTCACGCATCGGCTCGGTGACGCCGGTCTGGTTCTTCACATCGTGAACCAAGTGCGACAGCGTGTAGCGCTGCTTGTGGCGCGTCTCATCGTCGATGTCTTCGTCGCGGCCCGTGAAGCTGACCGGCTGGAACGACACGACGGTGATCTTGTCGCTGTTTTCGATCGCAAAGTCGATGATCTTGCCGACCTGATCGTTGTTGACGCCGTTGACGATCGTCACGACGAGGATCACGTCGATGCCCGCTTGGTGCAGCTCCTCGATGGCGCGCAGCTTGACGTCGAACAGGTTCGAGATCTTGCGGTGCGCGTTCGACTCGTTGCTGGCTCCGTCGAACTGAAGGTACGCCATCCGCAGACCGGCTTCTTTGGCCTGCTTGGCAAAGCCCGGCTCACGCGCAAAGCGCAGACCGTTCGTCGCACACTGCACCGCGAAGTAGCCCACGTCACGCGCGTAGCGAATCGCATCCAGGAAGTGCGGCGACAGCGTCGGCTCACCGCCGGAAAACTGAATGCTCATCTGACGACGCGGCTTGACGTTGATCGTATCGTCGAGGATGCGCTTGATCTCTTCCCACGACAGCTCGTGGACGTAGCCAACTTGGTTTGCATCCATGAAGCACGGATCGCACATCATGTTGCAGCGGTTGGTCAGATCGATCGTCATGACCGCGCCACGTCCGTACTTCATCGTCGACGTTCCGTGCGATCGCAGCGAGGTTTCCACCGTCGGAAAGTCGCGACCTGGGAACAGGCTCTCGATCCGCTCCATGAACTTCGGATCGATCGACATCACATCGGTACACACACCGTGCTTTTCGCAGGTCTTTTCCATCAGGATTTGACCATCGCGCTCGACGATCTGCGCCTTCACTTCACCCGGACGACCATCGACCAGATCGGTCAGCTTGCGTCGTCCCGACAGGATGTCTTCGCGGACTTCCTTCACGCACTTGGGACACAGAGAGTCCGTCTCACGCGGCCACCCCAGCTTAGGAAACGTCCGCTCGCGCGACTTGAGCAGCGGGCCGGGAGCCCAGCCCGGATGCGGTGAGGGACGCTCGAACGTTTCGTTCCAGAGCTTGACCAAGGGCCACGTCGCCTGCGCGAGGGCCACCGCTGCGCGAGAGGTCTGCTTTGCTAGCTGATTAGGAAACTGCATCGGGAAACTCCTAAGAACCTTCTATGCTTGCTGCCTGATTGGGCGCGGCCATCCTAGCAGCAAGGCACCACAGCCGCTTGGGATTGAGTGAGTCAACGCCTAGTGGAGTGAACGATTAGTTCAGTCTTTCGTGGGTCGGGAAGATGGGGAAATTCCCCCAGGGTCAGCAGCGGTCTTTTTCCGTCGCAGACTTGGTGCTACGGCCCGGCCAATTGCAGCATCCGCAAGTCCACAAAATCGCCTTTTATCTGCGCGCGAACGCTCGGCTGAAGCAGCAGAAGCTGGCGAGGACGATAGAGCAGCGTCAGAGGCTCCTCTCGCTGCCAGACTTCGGACAGGGCGCGCGAGTCTCCGCTGTGCTGCCACTCGGACAGCTTGCCGGACAGGCTCTGCCACAGCGGATGGCCATCGGGAAACGCAAGGTGCAGCAGCGGCTCGGGATCGAACAGTCGATCGCTTCCCGTAAAGCCCCAGCCGATGAGCGCCGCATCAAACGAACCCCGTCGCAGCTTGGCCAGAAGCGACGACATGTCTTGGACATCCGGCTCTAGCTTGATGCCGGCCTGCGTCAGCGCTTCGCCCAGTCGCGTCGCCAGATCGACAAGCTCCGTCGAGCCTTGCGGAATCAGCAGCTTAACCAGGAGCGGACGACCTTGCCACAGTCGCACGCTTCCCGGTGCCGCACGCGGAGCCACCGCATCGAGCAGCGCCGCCGACTCCGCCGCTGTCAGTCGAGGCGCAGGCTGAATCAGCACATCCAAGCTGCCTTGTCCCATTCGCGCATCCCGCAGCAGCTTCTGCCGATCGAGCAGCGACGCCAAGGCTCGCCGCACCGAAGCCTGTCCGAGCAGCGGATGTCGTCCATTCCACAGCAGACCGACGATCTGATTGGCCAGCGGATCGAGCTTCTGCCAGCGACCTCGATCGATCGCGGGCTGCACCAGATCCGGCAGATAGCGCAGCGGCACGCGCAGAAGTCCTTCGGCCTGACCGTGACGCAACAGCTGAAGACCTTTGGCACTGTCCGAAGAGATCACAAACCGCAGCTCATCGGCCCCGGGCGGACTTCCCCAGTAGCCCGCAAACTTTTGCAGCGTGATGTGACTGCCGCGCTTCCACTCGGTCAGACGATACGGTCCGGTGCAGACCGGCTTGCGATTCCACGGCTTTTGCACCAGGCGTCCATCGGGAAAGTGCGAGGACGGAACGATCGACAGCTCTGACAGTGCGTCCAAGATCTGGGTCGATCCCCGACGCAGATCGATGTGAATGCTCTCGTTTCCGTTCTTCACAATCCGCGCAACATCACGCAGCAGACTGCGGGTCTGTGGCGCGTTGTGTTCCGACGCCAGCACCATCTGAAGAGACAGCTGCACATCGTACGCACCAAGCGGCCTGCCATCGTGAAAGCGCACGCCTTTGCGCAGCCACAGATCCAAGCCACGACCATCGCGATCGAGTCGAAACCGCTCGGCCAGCACGCCTTCGTAGCTCGGACCGCTTGGCGTCTCGACGCGACGAATCAGCGGCTCGCAGACCAGATCGTGCGCAATGCGATGTCCCCACAGATCCGGCTCCAGCAGCGGGTTGAGGTGCGCGGGCTCTCCGTCGATGACCAAGCGAATCGTCGATCCCGGCGCAGCACGTCCAATGGACGAAGCGAAGAGCAGATCGCACAGCGACCACAGCGCCAGCGTCCAAATCCCCCAGCGAAGAATCCAGCGCAGCGGCCTTTCACGCGGGCTCGGATCCTGTTTGCGATGCGACACGGCGGCACTTTAGCGCAGGAGCACAGGCCACGCGAACGGCAAGTCACGCGAAACGACTCGGCTTTTCCTGATGACCAAGGGAGGACCACCTGATGGCCACTTTCGGACATTTTCCCGTCGCAGAGCGCGTGTCACCCTGACATTCAGTTGCAAGCGAGGCCGCACGGTGCAGCGTCCTTCCGCAGCCACCTTCGCTTTCGCACCACCAGGGGGAACCGCGCCATGATCACCGCACTTTCGTTTTCCAGCGCCACGCACAAGATCAAGCTGCCGCAGATGTCCGAGGGCATTGGCAACGGCATCATCGTCACTGTCTGGGTCCGTCGCACCGGCACCGGCAGCCGCCAGCGCATCATCCAGTTTGGCACCGCCGCCAGTGAATACTTCGTCCTCGGCACCGGCGACAATCCCAGCGACTTGGCCATCGGCATCGAGCGTGGCGCAACCCGCAGCGAGATGGTCTGCGAGGGCGCACTGCCGCAAAACCGCTGGGTCAAAGTAACCGCGATCTGGTTTCCGCTGTTTCAGCTCGTCCAGCTCTCCGTGTTCGACATCCTGCTAGAGCAGAAGCAAGTCGGCGCGTTCCCGACCGGTGAGTTCGTCGACAACAGCATCGCAGGCGGTGTCTTGGGCAGTCCCTTTGTCGGCCAGCTCTCGAACCTGGAGATCTTGCAGCCCCCGGTGCCATCGTGGTTTGGCCCGAGCGCTCCCGCTACCGTCTGGGCCAAGTATCCGCTCAGCGGAACGGTCTACAAGGAGTCGATCACCAATGGTTCGGTCGAAACCAAGCTGTACCGGGTCGATGATGTGAGCGCCAAAAACAACGACGGCATCGTCGCCGCTTGGCTCGGAAAGAGCACCTGGCCCGATGACTACGGTCTCGGTCAGGTGCCGGTGCTGGAGATGACCGGCGATCCCAAGACGCTGTTTCTGTCCCCCGTGACCGGACTCTCTGGCGCGCTGACGCTGGAGACTTGGTTTAACCCGATCTCGACCAAGGATCGGCAGAGCATGATCATCCTGGCCGACGACAAAGACGTGTCGCTGGTGGTCACGGTCGGTGGCGACAGCGAAAACGGCGGCGGTCACATCGACGCAATGCTGTGCCAAGGAAACAACAAGATCCGGCTGCTCGACTGTGCCTATGGCGAAAATGCGGGCACGTTCCAGCACGTTGCCCTCACGCTCGGGCGCGGCGCCATCACCGGCGGCATGGTTCCCATCGTGATGAGCCTGTACCTCAACGGACAGCTCCTCACCAGCCGCACGGTGGTGTCCAACCGGATCGTGACCCCGATGTTCGGAAACGGTGCGCAGTACCTTCCGCTGCTGCGGCTGATGCATTCACCGGCGATTCCCAATGTCCGGCTCGGCGGCACCATCGCAGGCTTTTCCAAGTTCACGGGTCAGCTGTCCGAGTTTCGCGTCTGGAACAGCTGCCGCACCGCGCAAGAGATCGCTGGAAACTTTCTGTCGCGGCTCATCGGCAATGAAGCAGGGCTCCTCGCTTGCTATCGCCTAGAGCAGAGCCAGACCGGCTGCGTGTTCGATATCTCTGAACATCGCGGCGTCGGCACGCTTCAGCCCGGCTGCACCATCGGCACGGCGAGCAACCTGCCGCTCCTTTACACCAGCAACCCAAGCGCCGCCTACCTCCGCGTCAAGGGCAAGCTCATCACCGAGCAGCTGACCTACATGGCCGAGGTTCTCAAGCCCGTGCCCGCGAGCGGCGGACTGTTTGACCCAACCGGCAACGGCGGCATCGACATCGTCACCGCCGAGATCGTCAACGTCGCAGGCATCGTCAGTGGCGCCAACTGGACCTTGGTCAAAGAGCCCCGCACTGGACCGCTGACCGTGTTCGATGCGCTCCTTGCGCCGACCACGCCCGACGGTAGCTCGCAGGCCGGCAAGACCATCCAGATCTGTCCCGATGCCGATGTCCGCGTCTACTTGCCAAACAGCGACAACGTGTACGTGCCGACGCAGTGGCCCGCCAAGCAGGTTCAGTCGCTGACGGTGCCCGCAAACGGCAAGCTGCGGCTGCGCATTGAAGCCACGACGCTGTTTTGTCCGACGCTGCGTGCGCGCTTTTCCGACATGGTGGAAGGTCTGTGGACGCTGGTGCGACCCGATAGCGAAGCGATGCAGAGCCTGGCCAGCACAAGTGGAAGCACGCTGCGCACCCCTCCGTCCGGCAAGGCGTCGCCCCTGCCCGCGTCCGCCACGGATGAAGATGCCAACCTGTGCGCCACCGCGCTTGGGGAAATGGGCCGCTGCTATCGACCGATTGCCTACTCGCCCCCGCCCCTGGTCGGACAAAATCGCAGCATCTGGGGCAGCATCGGCAGCGCGATTGACTCTGCCGTCGACTTTACGGAAGACACCGCATCGACCGTTTCGTCCGGGCTCAAGAAAGCTGGATCCAGTGCCGGTCGCTTTGCCGAGTCGCTGGTCGATAACGGCTCCGCTGCGCTCAGCCAAGCCAGCTCGGTGGTCAAGAAGACCTCGTCGCTGTTGTGCAGCGCCAGCGATGAACTCCGCGAGCTAACGAGCGCCGCCAACCAAGCCGTTCCGCGCTTTGGCCAAGACCAGATCAAGCAGTGCATCGCGACGGCGGATCGCCTGGCGATCTTGGCCACGGCGGCAACCAACACCATCGCTCACACCTTTTCGATCATCGGAACCAGCATCATCGACGGCACAAGCTATGTCTGGCGCGTCGTCGTAAACGGCGTCATGGATGCCTACCACGCCGTCGTCGGTTTCCTGCAAAAGGTCGGGGCCCAGATCGAAAAGGTGCTCAAGTACCTGGCCTGGCTGTTCAACTGGAACGACTTCCTCAAGGCGTCGGACAAGATCTACAGCACCATCGAGGGATCGTTTGGCACCGCCAAGGCGCAGCTCGCGAAGGTGTCGGGCTACAAGGACGAGCTACGCAAGTACCTGACGCTACCAGCGGGCATCGGAGACAAGTCGCTCGCCCAGCACTGCGGCATCGACATCCCCGACAACCTCGGCGCCGAGGAAATCGACTACGTGATGGACATCGCCAACACGGTGATGAGCGCGACGAACCTTGACCTCGGCTTCATGAACCAGCTCTCGCAGCAGGCTGGCGCAGGCACGTCGCTGGTCGATACGACCAAGCTCAAGGCGCTGAACCTGTCGTCTTCGGTGACGGAGTCGCCCATCAGCAACCCGGTGGCGCTGCTCACCACGCCGCTCACCCAGCTTATCAACAGCCTGACGACCGGCGACTCGCAGACCTCGGTGCTGGACTTCCTGTTTGATCAGCTCACCAACATCACCGACACGATCCTGTCTTCGGCCCAGACGATGCTGACCGCGCGGCTGAAAGTCCCCAACGTCACAAGCTGGGTGGAAAGCACCATCTTGGGCGGTCGCACCTTGAGCCTTCTGCGCATTGCCTCGCTGGTGGCCGCGATTGCCCAGGTGCTGGCGGTCAAGATCTCGGCGAATGCCAAGTCCGGCAAAGCCGAGCCTCAGCCCGTGAGCTTCGCCGATGACAGTCAGCCTGCCGACTACTCCGCCCAGGTCTGGTCCAACTTTGCGCTCAGCGTGCTGTCCTCGCTCATCGAGATTCCGCGCTCCATGATCGAGCTAGCCATCGCCAAGTCCGGCGATCCCGAAAAGGCCGAAAAGCTGGCGAGCGTCCAGCTGGCCGCATGGAACACGGGGCTCGGACTGGTCGGACTCGCTCGCAGCGCGCTCAACTACTACGCCAACGCCCGGCTGCCCAAAGACATCCAGTGGCACCTCGGGTACTTGGCTGCCGTCGATGCGGTCTCTGCGGGCTTTCTCATCATGACCAGCTGGAGCAAGGCCTACTTCTACTCGTCGAACGACACGCTGTTTGTGACCCTCATCAAGGTGCTCGAGTTTCTGGGACAGAGCGTCGCAGCGGTCTTGTCCATCGGACTGGCCGCCGCCGCCGCCCAGTATCGGTCGCTGTTCCAGACCGCGCTCGACTGGACGGCCTTTGGCTTTCAGATGGGCAGCTACGTCGTGAACCAGGCCGGACAGCTCGCGACCGCGTACATTGATCTGACCGCGAGCATCAAGAACGCCAAGAAGCTCAGCCCGTATGTGCCGATCGGCCTGTCGGTGACGACCACGCTGCTCGACCTCGGCTCGGGCATCACCAACGCCGTCCAGAGCGCCTAGCCCAGCTTCGTCCCTTCACACGCCTACTTCCCGCTCTGCCACAGACCATAGCGCTCGCTGCCCGCTGCAATCGGCTGTTTTCCGGCGGGCGGTGGGCTGTCCAGTCGCAGGATCGGATAGCGCTGAAAGCTCCGATCGTACGAGGGATGCCGCTGCACAAAAAAGTGCAGTCGCGCCGTCGGACTCGCCGCAAACGTCGGGTTCTTGAGCAGCTTGGTAAACTCCGCCCGCAGGCTCGGATCCTTGGCCAGCATCTGCTCGGCCACCTGCTCCGCCACGTAGTCTTCCAGGTATTCCTTCTGCTCGAAGATCGCGTCGAAGAAGCCCCAGTGCAAAAACGAGTCCGGCGCTTCCGGCTCCAGCAGCTGCGCCAGCAGACCGCCCGCTCGCTGCGCCACCGGCACCACCAGACCACCGCGCTCTAGCGTGCAGCTCTCGCGGGTCCACTCGCCTTCAACGCGCACCGGATGTCGTCCCTCAAACGGCGTCTCGGCAAAGCTGCGGCTGCGAATGCGGTAGCTCGTGCATGGCATCGTCACCGGCTCGCTCTGGCTGGTAAACGAAAGCCCGTGCAGCTTCAGCTTGGCCGACAGCCACGGCGCGTGCTCCGGCGGAACGTAGTAAGCGGCAGGCAGCTTGACCGGGTCTTTTTCCACCACCTGGCCAAAGAACGGAATCTTCCAGACCTCGGGACGACTGCTGTCGTAGCTGACCCGCAGCGAACCCGACACCGCCGACGGCTCCAGCTTGTAGGAATACCCCGGAAACGACAGCGACACGGGCACCGGACCATTGTCATAGGTGAGCGGATAGCGACTGCCCACCGGACGCTTGGCATCGGCTCGATCCGTATCGAGCGCGGCCTTTTGCATGAGCGGTCCGCGATCCCCGATGCCACGCAAAAGCGCCACCAAGGTGTCAAACGTGGTCTTCACCCGCTGCGGATACGGCTTCCACGAGTGCGTTTCGACCAGCACGCCAAAGCGATTGCGACGCGGCCAGTAGCCAGTCGAAAAGCGCGGCGGCGGCACCTCTGCGACAAAGCCCGACGACGGATCGTCTTTTTTGACAAAGTTTGGATAGAAGTCGAGCGGCTGATGCCCGCCCTTGCGCAGCTCTTCCAGCACGCGCTGCGACAGCTCGACCCCAAAGGGCCGCAGCGTGTCTGATCCACCGAGGCGCGGCTCGATCTGCACGGCGACATCGGGCTGAAAGTCCGCGCCATCGGTCACATGCAGATCGACATACAGCAGCGGATCAAACCGCCCGAGCAGCCCCAGCATGGCCTTCATCTCGTCGGTATCGGCCTTGGTGTAGTCGCGATTGAGGTTCAGGTTCTGCGAGTTCACCCGCCACCCTGTCTCGACCGGACCGCGCTGGTTCGGACGCTGGTTGGGACCAAAGCGCTCCAGGCCGTCGACGTTGAAGACCGGCACAAACACAAAGGTCAGCTTGGACAAAATGCCCGGCAGGACTTCCCCCGCGAGCACCTTGCGCAGAAACAGAAAGCCCGCGTCCTTGCCATCGACTTCGCCAGCATGGATGCAGCCCTGAGCGAGCACCACGGGACGACCCTTTTGGACGCTCTGCTCGGGCTCAAACAGGCCATCGGCGGAAGCGACGAGCGCCACCATGGGCCGACCTTGCGGAGTCTGGCCAAAGCGCTGGCAGCGCACCTGGTTCGGATGGCTCTTGGCAAAGCCCTCACACAGGCGAAGCACCTCGTCGTAGCGGCCCGTGCGCTCGTAGCCACTGTCTTCCGCCAGCGTTCGCAGATCCGGTGAAGCCGCCCAGGCCGAGATCGCCCCAAGCGACAGTGCAGAAAAGACCAAAGCAGCGTTTCGCATGGCTAGGAATTACCAGAACTCCCCGCCCTTTGGACCCGACATCAGCACACAGTCAGCACCACCACCCCACCCAGCCCCAGGACATCGACCCGATCCGAGTAGACCCGGAAGTACTCAAACCAGGGCGATCTCCCGCTTTGAGTAGACCCGGAAGTACTAAAACCAGGGTGATGTCCCGATTTGAGTAGACCCGGAAGTACTAAAACCAGGGTTTCGACCCGGTTTGAGTAGACCCGGAAGTACTAAAAACCAGGGTTTCGACCCGGTTTGAGTGCTCCTGGAAGTACTCCAACCAGGGTTTCGACCCGGTTTGAGTAGACCCGGAAGTACTAAAACCAGGGTTTCGACCCGGTTTGAGTGCTCCTGGAAGTACTTTTGCGGGGACTGGCGCTTCGCGCTGCGGGGCCCCCCTTCCCGACGATCTTTTTTTCGGCCCGGGGGCGGTCCGAAAATAAAGATCTCTGGTCGGCCCCACAGCTAACGGTCCATTCGTGGAAGCACGAAGGTCGTCCGCAAAACGCCCCTTAGGTGGGGCCACCCCATCCACCCACTTCGCAAAAAGACCCTTAGGTGGGGCCGACCGAAGACCTTTTTTCAGCGGGCCGTCAGGTCCGATGGAAAAAGCGTCGCAGGGAAGGGGGGCCCCGCCGTGATGCCCCAAGAGCCACTCGCAGGGAAGGGGAACCCCGCCGTGATGCCCCCAGCGCACAAACGACGACGCCCACTACACCGGCATGATCCCGCGCTTTTTGGCCGGACGCTCGACCGTGCGATCCCACGCCATCTTGAGTCCCAGCCCCAGCACCCGCCGCGTATCTCGCGGATCGATCACGTCATCGACCAGTCCCCAGCCCGCGACCTTCAGGATGTCGATGTGCTGCTGGATCATCCCGACGATCTGCGACTTGACCTCGGGCGGAGGCTCCATGCCACCGAACAGCTTCTTGCCCGCGATGCCCACCATTCCTTCGGCCCCCATCACGCTCACCTCGGCCCCCGGCCACGCCACCAGCAGATCCGGTTCGTACGCCCGTCCCGCCATCACGTAGTAGCCCGCCCCGTAGCCCTTGCGCACCACCACCGTCAGCTTGGGCACCGTCGCCGATGCCATCACATGCAGCATCTTCGCCCCGTGCCGGATGATGCCTTCGTGTTCCACCTTGCTGCCGACCATAAAGCCCGGCACGTCCATCAGGAACACCAGCGGGATGTTAAACGCGTCGCAGATCTGCATAAAGTGCGCGGCCTTGTCGGCGCTGTTCACGTCCAAGATGCCGCCGATGTGACGCGGGTTGTTCGCCACGATGCCGACGGGATAGCCACCGATGCGCGCCAAGCAGGTGATGATGTTCTTGGCCCACTTGGGCTTGATGTCGAGGATCTTGCCGTGATCCACGACGGTCTTCACGATGTTGTACATGTCGTACGACTGCCTCGTCGACAGCGGCAGCACGTCGAGCAGCGCTTCATCCCGGCGGTCGAGCGGATCGTCGCACGGCACGATCGGCGGCTTTTCCCCGCAGTGCTGCGGCATGTACGACAGGTAGTCTTTGATGGTGCGTAGACAGGCGTCTTCGTCGGCCACCTCGACATCGCCGACGCCGGACGTCTCGCAGTGGATCTTGCTGCCGCCCAGCTCTTGCTCGGTGATCTCTTGACCCGTCACCGCCTTGACCAGCGGCGGTCCCCCGAGCGCCATCGAGCCCTGGTTTTTCACCATCGGCACAAAGTCCGCCAGCCCCGGAATGTACGCCGTCCCTGCGGCTCCCGGTCCCACCATCGCGGCGATCAGCGGCACCACGCCCGACATGATCACTTCTTCGCGAAACAGGTGTCCCGACCCGGCAAACAGCGAGATCTGATCGCCTCCTTGCGACTGCGGATCGATGCGCGCCCCCGCCGAGTCAATGAACCACACCATCGGCATCCGCGTCCGCAAGGCCAGCTCGCGCATCCGCGTCACCTTCGTCTCGCCGGTCATGCCGATCGAGCCGCCCTTGACGGTAAAGTCGTAGGCCACCGCTGCCACCATGCGTCCGGCGACGGGACCAAAGCCACAGATGACGGCATCCGCAGGCGGCTTGTCCGACGGATTACTACCGCCCATCTGGGTGCCGTGCATGCCGACTTCAAAGTACTGACCGCCGTCGAAGAAGCGCTCCAGTCGCTCGCGCGCGGTGAGCTTGCCCCGCTCATGCTGCTTTTGAACCTTGTCGGCCCCGCCCATCTGACGGACTTTTGCCCGCTCGGCCTCTAGCTCCGCCACGCGATCTCGCATCGTCTTTTGCATCGTTTGGCTCACTTTCCGTGTTTCCAGAGGCCACACCTTCGCAGATGCCAGCCGCGTTGAGAAGCCATCGCGCCGCACACTGCTTTGCGCTTCCCAGCCACGCGTCGCTTGCGGTACGACGCGCCGGTAGGAGAAATGCCCATGAAACTGTCCCTTGGTTCCCTGTCCGTCCGTCACGCGGTGTCTGTGCTGTCGCTCGTTTCGCTGTACGCCTGTGGTCAGCCGGAGTCGCAAGAAGCGCTGGACGAAAGCCTGCCTGCGCCGCTCGCGGTCGTTCCCGAAGACGGAGAGCGCACAGCACAAGCGGTCACAGCGACGCAGCTTGCCCAGTTTCGCGCCGAGCTGCTCACTGCAGTGAACAACGCGCGCAAGGTGGCTCGGACCTGCGGCACCACCAGCTATCCCGCCGCGCCTGCGCTGACGGTGAACACCCAGCTGAACACCGCCGCGCAAGGTCACGCCGCGAACATGGCCGCCAAGAACTTCTTTAGCCACACCGGGCTCGACGGAAAGTCCCCGTTTGATCGGATGACGGCGGCTGGCTACAAGTATTCCTACGCGGGCGAAAACATCGCGGCGGGCAATGCCACCGTGGCAGCGACGATGACGCAGTGGCTGAACAGCCCCGGACACTGCGCCAACATCATGAGCAAGAACTTTACCCAGATTGGCTTTGGCTACGACAACAGCAGCACGTCGACCTACAAGCACTACTGGGTGCAAAACTTCGGTAAGCCGCTCTAGTCCGGCTCACGTCGCACACCGAGATACGCTACGGCTTGCGCGCAGGCTTATCGGGCTCGGTGCGTAGGATCGTGAACTCGACCTCTGCCGGCTGAATCTCATACGCGATTCCCGGCGGAAGGTTGACGATCTGCGGACGCTTGCGGAACGTGGTTCCGACCGGCTTGCGCTCTTCCGCGATGGTGTCCAGCACCAGCTGCGGCATATCGAGGAACCGATCGAGCCCTTGACCGCGCAGCACCACCGTCGCTGACTCTGGACTGAGCGTCACGTTTTGGATCTGACCGCTCGGACGAATCGGCACGTTGCTGTAGTGGCGCTCGACCAGCTCGACAAAGATCGTCGCCGACATCTTGGGCGGCGGATCGTCCGCCAGTCGCACATGCTTGGGCAGCGGCGCCAGCTCGACGGGCAGCATCACGGTATCGCGGATGTTGACCACCGACACGGGACGCGACAAGACGTGGTGCATGCTCTCCAGGACGTTCTGCGCGCCACGCAGCCTGACCACACGCGGGCTCGGCGTGGCTTGACGGAAGCGATAGCCTTCGGGCGGCTCCCCCTCGATGGTCAGGTTCACCCCGAGCGACACCGTCACTTCCGGCTCAAAGTGCATGTACATGCCAATCGGCGTAAAGCTCTCGACGCGCAGCCCCGGCGGAAGGCGAACCATCTCGGGCGCAAAGCGCAGCTCTCCGTCGCTGAGGTTCGACATGTCGATCACGATCGGCTGGATCGCGTTGTCTTCGATGCGACTGATGCGCGCCCACGGACCGCGCACCGCGACGCGAACCTGATCGAGCTTCTGATCCGACACCATGATTCGACCGCGCGGCTCGATGTACTGAACCCGCACATACAGCGTCGTCGACTGCTCTAGCTCGGTGCGCACAAAGATCGCGAGCCCGACCGCGATGATGAGCGCGAACGCTTTGAGCAGAAAGTCCTCGATGAAGACTCGGTACAGAAAGTCGCGCACGCGTTACTCCGTCTTCGTCGCTGCCGAAACGGGCAACGGAACATCTTTGAGCGCTGGCAGCTTGTGCGTGTCTCCGTCGAGAATCGGACCCGAAGTATCGCTCACAAGCCGCGCCGTCACCCGTCCCGACGAGTCGTCGTCAGGCTCTGGCGAAGGTCGCAGCGGCTGCGTCACGGGCAGCTTGTCCGGCTCGGCTTTGCTGCCAATCGGCAGCGTCTGTAGCTCCGACATCGGCTTGCTCGGCGTCGGATCGGACTTGCTGCCAATCGGCAGCGTCTGTAGCTCGCTAAGCTGCTTGCTTCCCGACGTCTCTGCCGCTGGTGCCGACGAAAGGGACTGCTGACCCGACGAGTGACTGCTGATCGACGGCAGCGGCACACCGCCCAAGCTGATGTCGTTGCCCGATCGATCCGCTTTGCCACCACGACCCGCCGGACGATCTTTGCCTTTGGCCTTCTTCTTTTGGAACAGCCCGAGCAGCGCTTTGCGCACGTTCAGCGCGTCGAGATCGCGAATGATGTTGCCGCTAAAACAGACCGAGATGGTGCCGCGCTCTTCGCTGACGACGACCACCACCGCATCCGTTTCTTCGGTCACACCGACGGCAGCGCGATGTCGCGTACCCAGCTCTTTGTCCAGCTTGCTGTTCGCCGACAGCGGCAGCACCGCGCCCGCCTGCGCAATCCGCAGGTTGCGAATGATCACCGCTCCGTCGTGAAGGTGATTGGCTGGCTCTGGCAAAAACAGCGTCACCAGCAGCTCTTTGGTCACTTTCGCGTCGAGATCTTGACCGACTTCACCCAGGTGATCGGTCAGATCCGCGTCACGTTCCAGGACAATCAGCGCACCGATCTTCTGTCGAGCCAGCTCACCGGCGGCCTGCACCACTTCTTCGATGACGTACGTCTCTTCGTACTGACGACGCATAAACAGGTTCTGACCGACCTGCATGAGCGCGCGCCGGATGTCCTGCTGAAACAGCACGACGAAGAAGATGATGAAGTAGTTGATCAGGTTTTCGAACAGCCACGACACCGCGACGAGATCGAGCCGCTTGGCCAAAAAGTACAGGCCCGTGATGAGCGCCAGTCCCGTCATCGCCTGCGCCGCGCGTGTGCCTCGCACCAGCTTGAGCGCGCGATACAGGATGTAAAAGATGATGACGACGTCGGCGGCAGCGATCAGCGCTTCACGCCAGTTGATCGTCGCCAGCAGCGTCTTGAGCGACAGCCACATCGGAAGAAGGACGCTCATGTTGGCAGTCCTCCGTCGGAAAGTGCCTGCGCGGTCTGAAGCGCTTGCAGGGTTTCTGCCACGTCATGCACCCGCACGATGTCGGCTCCGCGAGACGAGGCAAAGGCTGCGCCCATCACCGACGGAATCAACCGATCCGAAGCCGGACGCCCGGTCAGCGCGCCCCACATCGACTTTCGCGACGCGCCGATCAGCACCGGACGACGCAGACGACGACGAAGCTCGGCGGTCTGCGAAAGCAGCGAAAGGCTCTGCGCGGCGGTCTTGGCGAACCCCAGGCCGGGATCGTAGACGATGCGCTCCGAGAGTGAGTGGCAGTCGTCTGTCAGCATGCGCGTCGTGAGCGATAGCTCTGACTCTACAGTCTGGCACAGATCGCCAAAGTAGTCGGTAAGCTCGCGCATCGTGTCTGGTGTGCCTCGGGAATGCATCACCACGACAGCGTCAAAGCCAGACAGCAGCGCGTGCCGCTGATGCGGTTCCAACGCTGCCGCCGCAGGATCGTCGAGATCGGGCGAAAACAGCTGCTGAGGAAACGCCAGGTTCAGCACGCGCACACCGTGATCGAGCACGCGACGGGCGATCTCCGCGTGACGGGTATCAATCGACAGCACGGCGGGCAGCGACAGGCGATCCAGCTCGGTCACAACGGGAGCAAGCCGCAGCCACTCTTCTTCGACGGACAGAAGGCGCGCACCGGGCCGCGTCGATTCCGCCCCAATGTCGATCAGCGACGCACCGTCGGACACAAGCTGCTCTGCATGACGCAGCGCTACGCGCGGATCGGTGTGCTTGCCTCCGTCGGAAAACGAGTCCGGCGTGAGGTTGAGCACGGCCATGATCTCGGTCTTTTTTCCATCGAGCACGAGCACTTGTCCGTCGCTGCGCTGAAGTAGAAGTGGCGCAAACGGCGCACGCTCGACAGCACAGGACGCAGGTTCTGGGTTCGACAGACAAGGATCAGCAGTCATGGCCAGGGCGACAAAAAAGCGTGGAAATACTAGCCTCGCTGCCCGCGAAAAGGAAAATTGCCGCCGTGACCAGCCGTACGCCTTCTGCGAAATACATCGACCCGCTCGATCACATCTGGATCACAGCGGCCCACGAGCTTGGGCTCACCGTGGCGCGATCGCCGCATGGTTACGCGCACACCGACGGAAAAGGCAACCTGTTTCTGGCCCCGCAAGAGGATCTCGATCACGACGACTGCCTGGCGCAGATGATCCTGCACGAGCTGTGTCACGCGCTGGTCCAAGGGGAAGACAGCTTCGCAAAGCCGGACTGGGGCCTGTCGAACGACGATCGCGATGACGTGTATCCCGACGATGTCACGCGCGAGTGGGCCTGTCTGCGGGTGCAAGCGTCGCTGCTGCGTCCGTATGGGCTGCGTCAGCTGCTGGCTCCGACGACGGACTTTCGGGTGTTTTACGATGCGCTGCCGCCAAGGCCACTCGACGGAGCGCAGGGACGAGAAGCCAGGCTGAGCCAAGACGGCCTGTCGCTTGCGCATCATCCGCCCTATCGACGCGTGCTGACCGACGCGCTCGCCGCCACCGCCGAGCTACATCGCGCCGTCGCCAAAGCGTCCCAGCGCAGCCAGCGAGGACCGGCCAGTAGTACAACACCGCTGCCGCTTTTGTGGCATAGCTCGCCCGCGCCGAAGCTGCACAAGAGCGGCTTGCCGATGTCCGACGGTGTCCACGAAGCGCCCGCGTCGGCCACCTGCGCTGGCTGTGCGTTCTTGCTGGCCCCGGAAAAGCGCACCGCGACCTATCGCTGTCAGCGCACCGCCACCGAGGAATCCACCGGCAAGGTCGTTCAGCCTGGCAGCGCCGCCTGTGCGCTGTATGAGCCGCCGCTCGACTGTCAGACCTGCGCCGCGTGCTGTCGTCATGCCTTTTCGCTGGTGCCGGTTCGTCCGTCCGATGAGATCAACTGGAAGCACCCGCAGCTTGTCGCAAAGAGCGGCAAAGACCTGACCGTGATTCGTGATCCCGAAAGACGCTGCTGTGCGGCACTCGGCGATCGCGACGACCACAGCTTCGGCTGCCGGATTTATCACGACCGTCCCCGCACCTGCCGCGACTTCACGTCTGGAACGCGCAACTGCTTGGAAGCGCGCCGTCGCGTGGGCCTGGATGCGTAGCGCGAGTGCAAGCCTTGATTCCGGTCCGGCTTGCCTGCAAAGTGGTTCGGTTGTCGTATCGTCTCGATTCGACAGACGTGAAACGCTCGCAACGAAGGGGGAAACCATGAAGTCTGCTTTTGCGCGTACGCTCGTCTCTGTATCGGCGTTGGTGACGGTCCTGGGTCTGGGATCGTGTGGCTGGACCGGCGGTGACTATTCCTGTGATCTTCGTCCGGTCGATCCGCAGTGTACGGACTGGCGCGGGCTCATCGGCCCGCACGTCACGCAGGAAGCCGTGTGTGCGACGCTCAACTCTGCCAAAGGCGGCGGGATGTTCGCGACCGGTGCGTGTCCTTCGGCAGGATCGGTCGGAGGCTGCCAGACCAACACCGGAGCCGGACTTCAGACCAACTGGTTTTACGCGCCTCGTACCGTCGCTGAAGTACAAGCAGAGTGTACGCGCGACAAGACCACCTACGTAACGCCGTAGTAGCGCGGCGCGGAGATCTCGCAGATGTCCTATTCGACGTTTTCGCTGACGGTAGAAGATCAGGTTGCGCACCTTGTGCTGTGTCGACCGGAAAAGCTCAACAGCCTGACGCTCGCGTTTTTTCAAGAGCTGTACACCGTCTGTCATGAGCTGGGTCGTCAGCGTGACGTGCGTGCGCTCATCATCTCATCGACGGGAAAGCACTTTACGGCGGGACTCGATCTGATGGCCTTGGGTGCGCTGGCTGCGGATCTGTCCGACGGGGAACGGAGCCGCGCCGCGTACACCTTGCGATCGTGCGTACGTGAGCTTCAGGACAGCATCAGCGCCGTCGAAAAGCTGCGGATTCCGGTGATCATCGCTACCCACGGCGGCTGCATCGGGGGCGGGGTCGATCTGGCCACTGCGTGTGATCTGCGCTACTGCACCCACGATGCGTTCTTCTGCGTGCAGGAAACCAACGTCGGACTGGTTGCGGACTTGGGAACACTACAGCGACTCCCAAAGCTGATTCCCGACGGAATTGCGCGTGAGCTGTGTCTGACCGGACGACGTCTTTCCGCAGAGCGCGCGCTCGCGCTTGGACTGGTGAGCGCGGTGTTTCCTGATCAGGAAACGATGCTCAAAGAAGTCAAACAGACCGCCAAAGAGATCGCAGGAAAGTCTCCGCTTGTCGTCGCTGGCATCAAAGATGTGCTGAACTTTGGACGCGATCACGGGGTGCAGCAAGGACTCGACTACGTTGCGGTCTGGCAAGCTGGCATGCTGTCTGCGCAAGACATCATGGAACAAGCGGCAGCCAAAGGAAGTGGTCGCGCGCCTGCCTACCAAGATCTCCCGCCGCCCAAAGATCTGGTGCGTCTGAAATAAGAGTCCTTTTCTATGCCTCTTATTTGACCCCAATAAGAGTCCTTTTTGAGGACTCTTATTCGTTACGGAATCTGACGGACAATCTGCATCGGAACACCGCCTTTGGGACCAAACGTCGGTCCGCGCATCGCCGGAAGAATCGGTCGGGTGTTGGCAGGAGCCAGCTCGCAGTGACGCAGGATTTCGTGGGCCACCAGCTTCATCTCATACTGCGCAAACGCTGCACCGATACAGCGACGGGTTCCGCCCCCGAACGGGACATACTCAAACGGCGTAAACTTTCGCTCCAGAAAGCGCTCGGGACGAAACTGCTGCGACTGCGGATAGATCGCCGGGTTGTGATGCACGCCGATCGCGCTGACCGACACCGCATAGCCTGCCGGAATGGTGTACGGACCCAGCTGAATCGGAACGCGCAGCCGACGGAACGTCTCGGCCACAATCGGATACATCCGCAGCGACTCGCTTGCACACGCATCCAGATAGCGACAGTGCGCGATCGACTCTGCATCCGGTGACGTCCCGATCGTAGCCAGCTCTTGTCGCAGCCGAACCAGCGTCTCTGGGTTGTGATACAGGTGATAAAACATCCACGACAGACCCAGCGCTGTCGTCTCATGTCCAGCGAGCATCAGCGTAAACAGCTCATCGCGAATCTGTTCATCGCTCATCGCAGAGCCGTCGTCATAGCGCGCATGAACCATCATGCTCAGGATGTCTTCACTCTGCGGACGCGCACGACAGCGCTGGATCTGTTCCACCAAGAGCAGCTCTAGCTCACGTCGCGCATTCACGGTCTTTGGGAAAAGAGACCTCCCAAAGTATTCTTTTCGCAGCAGCGGAAAGAACAGCATGAGCGGGTTCAAGCTGTTCATGTAGTCTGCGCTCAGCTGCTGCGTGCGTTGTACGTCGTCGGGATCAGACAGACCAAACACCGCTTGCGCAATCACCGACAGCGAAATCCGCTGCATGGCCAGCTGAAAGTCCACCACCTGACCAACAGACCAGGACTTCATCTCATCGCGCGCGGCCTGCTGCATCACCTGCGCATACGATCGCATCCGCGCACCATGAAACGGCGGGGAAAGCAGCCGTCGCTCGCGCCGATGCGGATCATCGGTCATCACCAGAACGCTGTTCTTTCCGACGATAAACTCCGGTCCATCGTTGTCAGGAAAGATCTCGATCTGCGACGTATCGAGCGTAAAGATCTGCTTGACGTGCTCTGGATCGCGCGTCACTGCAACCGGACCGTTCGGGCTGACGAACAGAAACGTGTCGCCATAGCGCGCAAACACTTTTTCATAAAAGCGATACGGTCCAAGCAGATACAGAATCGGGTTCAGGAGCTTGTTGTGAATCCCTGGGGGAAGCGTGCTGTCAGTCATTGGCTTTTGCCTCTTTTGACATCGTAGCACGGTATACTGCCGAGTATGTCGACCGGAACCAGTCCAGCACGCGTCTGTGAACACTGTCTGTCCGCACAGCTTGCATGGGATGCCAAAGAAGGTCGGCTGCGCTGCCAGACCTGTGGATCGCTTCAGGAATCGAGCGGACGTGACGCGGGAATCATCCTAGAGCACGACCTGAACGAAGCGCTCAAGGGTCGACGGGTGCGCGGTCCGATCGGACAAGGAACGCGGCTGCTGCGCTGCGAGACCTGTCGTGCAGAGATCGAGATTCCCGATGAGATCTCCGCCAGTCACTGCGAGTTCTGTCGATCGCCGCTGGTGATTCCGCTTCACGATACCGAAGATCACTATCATCCAGAGTCGCTGATTCCGTTTGCGATCGATCGCAGCTCCGCAGAGCGAGCGTTTGCGCGCTGGCTACAGAGTCTGTGGCTGCGTCCGCGCAGTCTGCGCAGTGGTGCTTCTGTGCAAAAGCTCCACGGCGTCTACCTTCCCTACTGGGCGTTTGGCTGTGATGTGACGACGCGCTGGACCGCCGACGCGGGCTACACGCACTACGAAGTGGTTCGGAGGCAGACTCCGCAAGGACCGCAGGACGCGCGCGTTCCGCACACACGCTGGCAGCCGTGCAGTGGATCGCGTCACGATCGCTACACAGACCACTTGATCTGTGCTTCGCGCGGACTGGCCAGCACGCTACACGGAGACGTTCAGCGCTTCGATACAAGTGGTCTGCTTCCCTATTCCAGTGAGTATGTCTTGGGCTTTTCCGCAGAGCGCTACGCCGTCGAGCTTCGGGAAGCCTGGCAGCAAGCAAAGAGTGCGCTGGGAACCGAGCAGACCTCGCGGTGTCTGCTCGACATTCCGGGAGATACGCAGCGCGATGTCCGCACCAACCATCAGTTTCAAGCGGTGCAGTTTAAGTATGTCCTGCTTCCGATGTGGATCGCGGCGTATGAATACCAAGGAAAAGTACATCACTTCTTGGTGAACGGTCAGACGGGAGAAGTCGAAGGAACCGCACCGCGATCGGCCCTGAAGATTGCGCTGCTGGTGCTCACGGTGGTGATCCTGATCGCGCTCGCGTTCTATGTGTTTCAGAACCCGCGTCCGTTCTAACCAGCGTCGATTCCCTCGCAGTCCCTTCCGCTATCGCCAGCCACCCCCAAGCGCTCGATACAGTCCCACCGCAGCGATCATCTGACGCTTCTTGTTTTCGATCAGCTCCATCTGCGCTTCCAGTGCATCGCGCCGGGTCAGCAGCACTTCCATGTAGTCCGCACGCGCCGACACAAACAGTCGGGAAGAGATCTCGATCGACTTCTTTAGCTTGTCCACCTGCGCTGCTTGCAGATCGTAGCTCTGTTCCAGGTTGTGAATCATCGACAGCAGCTTCACGACCTCTACGTAGCCGCTCAGGATCGCGCGCTCGTACTGATAGACCGCCTGCATCTGCTTGGCGTTCGCCGTAAAGTACGTTGCAGTCAGCGCCTTGCGGTTGAGCAGAGGCGTCATCAGATCCGCAGCCAGACCATACACCAGCGACGCGGGCATCGACACCAGCTTGAGCACATCAAAGGACTGAATTCCGATGTTTGCGCTGATTCCAATGACTGGATAAAAGCTCGCTTTGGCAACCTTCACATCCAGCTCAGACGCCATCACTTGCAGCGCCGCTTGCTTCACATCTGGACGGTTGTCGAGAAGCTGCGAAGGAATCCCTGCGTGAACCACCTGCGGAACCAGATCCACAAACGGCTGCGCGCTGCGATCGACATGCTGCGGAAAGCGTCCTAGCAAAAAGTTAAGGTGGTTCTCTGTCTCGATCCGCTGCTGCTGAATCGCAAACTGACGACTCTGGTTCTTTAGCACTTCTGCTTCAAAGCGCTGCACCGCAAGCTCTGTCACTTTCGCCGCTTCCTTTTGCAGCTTCACCACCGTCAGCGCGCGCTGCTGAATCTCGATGTTCTGATTGACGACATCCAGCTGCGCATCCAGCGCCATCAGCTCGTAATAGGAATTCGCGATCTCAGCGACGAGCATTGTGATCGCCAGGTTCCTTCCTTCCTGCGTCGCCAGATAGCGCACGGTTGCCGCTTTGGTTGCGTTGCGCAGCTTGGACCAGACATCGATCTCCCACGATGCGGAAAAGCCGAGCGCGAAGTTTGGCAGGTTCTGCGCCACCTTGTTTGCATCATCGCTGGCACCTTGGCTGGTGTACTGACCGACCTTGTCAATGCCAACTCCGGTGCGAAACGACAGCTTGGGAAGGAAGTCTCCTTTGCGCGACATCACTTCGTTTTGCGCGATGTCCAGCTCCAGCGCGACGATCTGTAGCTCTTGATTGTTTTTGAGCGCCTCTTCGATCAGCGCATCCAGCTTGCGATCGGTAAAGAACTCACTCCACTTCAGCTGCGCTGCACTTGCAGATTCCGCTGCACTTGCGGACTCCGCTGCACTTGCAGAGCTGGTAGAACCGACCGCATAGCTCGACGGAACATGCGTGTTTGGGAGCCGCGCCGGACCTTTGGGAAGAGCCGGAATGCAAGCCGACAGACAGAGCGCACAGACAAGGCCAGCCACTGCTTGAATCTTACCCATGGTGCACCATCTCTTCGGTCAGGGGTTGCTCCTCTTCGTCTTTGATGAGCGCTCTCCCTTCCGCAAGCCTTCCAAACACGTAGTACAGACCCGGAACGATGATCACGCCGAAGATCGTTCCGAACAGCATTCCACCGAGCGCACACGATCCGATCGTACGATTCCCAATGGCGCCTGGACCCGTCGCACGCACCAGCGGAATCAGACCCGCGACAAACGCAAACGAGGTCATCAGAATCGGACGGAAACGAACCTTTGCACCTTCCACAGCCGCTGCGGCCACCGACATTCCTTCGGTGTGTTTCTGCGTGGCAAACTCCACGATAAGAACTGCGTTTTTGCTCAGCAATCCGACGAGCATCACCAGTCCCACCTGCGCATAAATGTCGTTGGCCAGTCCCATCAGCGAAAGCAGCGCAAACGAACCAAACACACCTGCAGGAAGAGACAGCAGCACTGCAAACGGAATGATGAAGCTTTCGTACTGCGCAGCCAGCACCAAGTACACAAACAGCAGCACCACCAAGAAGATGTAGAGCGCTTCATTTCCTCGCCGCGCTTCGTCAAACGACAGACCTTCCCACGCGATGTCGTACCCTCTGGGCAGCGTCTTGGCAGCGACTTCCGAGACCACACGAATCGCATCACCGCTCGTGAATCCGTTGGCAGGTCCACCACGAATCGCTGACGAATTGTACAGGTTGTAGCGCGTGATCTCGTTTGGACCCTGCGTCTTTTTCAGCTTCATAAACGCGGAGTACGGAACCATCTCATCGCGATCATTTTTTACGTACAGCTGCAAGATATCCGACGGAAGACGACGATATTCAGGAGCCGCTTGCGTATACACTTTGAAGAACTGTCCAAAGCGAATGAAGCCCTGTTCGTAGGTACTCCCAATCAGGATGTCGAGGTTTTCGAGCGCCTTGCCAATCGACACACCCTTTTGCATCGCCAGCTCGTTGTCGATGATCAGCTCATACTGCGGATAGTTCGCGGCAAAGAACGTAAACAGTCCGGTCAGCTCTTTGCGCTTGCGCAGCTCTTCCATGAACGCTTGGTTTACGCGATCAAACTCCTGGTAGTCCGTCGAGTTTGTCTTGTCTAGGAGTCGCAGCGCAAAGCCGCCCGCCGCGCCGTAGCCCGGAACCGCCGGTGGCTCGAAGAACTCCACCACTGCGCCAATGTCTTTGGTCTTGTGTTCCAGCTCTTCCATCAGTGCGGTGACAGACTGCTTGCGCTCCGTCCAGTTCTTCAGGTTGATAAGACACGTTCCCGCATTCGATCCGCGTCCTTCGGTCAGCACTTCATAGCCAGCCAGCGACGAAACAGACTGCACTCCTTCCACGCTCTGGATGACTTCCTGAACGCGCCGTGCGACATCGTTGGTCTGTTCCAGCGTCGATCCCGGAGGCGTCTGAATGATCGCGTAGATCATTCCCTGATCTTCATTGGGAACGAAACCGGAAGGCAGCTTTGCACTCAGTCCCAGCACGCCCACCGCGAAGGCCGCGAGCATTGCAAACGTCACAAGGCGTCGCGTCACAATCTGCGCTAGCAGTCCGGTGTACTTTGCCGCCACGCGATCAAAGACACGATTGAACAGATCCAGAAACATCCCGATCGGAGTCCGTCTGGTCGCATGCTCATGACGCTTCAAGATCATCGCGCACAGCACCGGTGTCAGCGTCAGCGCAACGACGCCCGAGATCACAATCGCGGTCGCCATCGTCACCGCAAACTGACGATAAAAGATGCCAACCGGACCCGTCATAAACGTCACCGGAACGAACACCGCAGTCATCATCAGCGTGATCGCAATGATCGCTCCGCTGATCTCTCCCAGCACCAGCTTCACCGCCTTGTACGGAGAGACATTCAGCTCTGCCATCTTGGCGTGAACCGCTTCCACCACCACGATCGCATCATCGACCACCACACCAATCGCCAGCACCAGCGCAAACAGCGTGATCAGGTTGATGGTCATCCCAAGCAGCTGCAAGATCATGAACGCACCGACGAGAGATACTGGAACCGCAAGCGTCGGAATCAGCGTCGATCGCCAGTCTCCCAAGAACACAAACACCACCAGCGCGACCAGCACGAACGCTTCCACCAGCGTGTGAACCACCTTTTCGATCGAGGCATCGAGGAAGTGCGACACGTCGTAGCTGATCTCGTACGTCATCCCAGGAGGAAACGAAGGACGCAGCTCTTCCAGCTTGTGCTTGACGTCTTCAATCACTTCGCTCGCGTTGCTTCCGAAGTTCTGCTTGAGCATGATCGCCGCAGAAGGATGACCATTTAAGTTGGAGTAGATGTCGAAGAACTCACTCCCAAGCTCGACGCTGGCCACATCTTTTAGGCGAAGCAGCTCTCCGTGCGCTTGCGCGCGAATCACGATGTCTGCGTACTGCTCTGGCTTGCTGTAGCGACCTTGATAGATCAGCACATATTCCAGCGCTTGCGACTGTTTTCCAGAGCTCTGTCCAGTGCGACCCGGACGTCCGATCACGCTCTGTTCCGCGATCGCTTTCATCACTTCATCCGTCGATACGTTGTACGCGCGCATTCTGTCGGGTTTTAGCCACACCCGCATCGCGTACTGTCGACTCCCTAAGATCTGCGCGCGACCGACTCCGTTGATTCGCTTGATCTCAGGAAGTAGGTTCACGTTCGCAAAGTTGTAGATGAACTTTTCGTCCGCGCTCGCATCGGTGCTGTACAGGTTCACATACATCAGCATGCTCGGCTGAACCCGCGACACCACAACGCCTTCACGCTGCACCAAAGGAGGCAGCAAGTTCATCACTTGGTCGACGGCGTTCTTGACGTTCACCACCGCTTGGTTTGGCTCTGTATTCAGATCGAAGATGACCTGAATCGTCGCTTCTCCCGCGCTGGTTGCATCCGACACGATGTACTTCATTCCCTGCACACCGTTGATCGCTTTTTCGAGCGGAATCAGCGTCGATTGAATCAGTACATCTGCGCTGGCACCCGGATACGCAATCGTCACGATCACGCGCGGCGGAGAGATCTCTGGAAACTGTGAAACCGGCAGCGATCGCATCGCCAGCACGCCCAAAAACACCAAGAGCAGCGACGTGACGATGGCAAGGACCGGCCTGTGTATGAATCGTGAAAACATGGTCCTACTTCCTTTCCATCAGCCCGCAGGCACTTCCAGGTGACTGATCACTTCCTTGGGACTTAGGAACTTCGTCGTGATCTTGTCTCCGTCTTTGACTTTGCGGAGTCCTTCCAAGAGCACTCTGTCTTTGTCCGATAGTCCGCTCGACACGACATAGACCTGCGGAAGCTCTTGCGACACCGCGATCTGACGAGAGCGCACCACACCGTCGGCATCGACCACGAACACAAAGCGCTTGTCCATCACATCGAACGTCGCTTTCTGCGGAATCAGCAGCGCGCCACGCAAAGGAGACGTCATCAGCACCTTTCCGGTTTCGCCATGTCGCAGCAGTCCGGTGGGATTTGAAAACGTCGCGCGAAACGCAATCGTTCCTGTTTCGCTGTTGAAGTCCGCTTCGATCGTCTCGACTTTTCCGGTCTGCGGAAACAGCTTGCCGTTGGCCATCATCAGCTTCACCAGCGGCGCGGAGCCCTTGTCCGCCTGCGACTTAAAGTCCAGGTATTCCGCTTCGTTCACATTGAAGTAGACCCACATCTTGCTGTTGTCTGACAGCGTGGTCAGTAGCTCTCCGTCTTCGACCAGACTGCCGCGCCGGACTTGCAGCCGATTCATGATTCCGTCAAACGGAGCCCGAATGTCCGTAAATCCCAAGTGAACCCGCGCAAGCTCTTGTTCCGCGTGCGCCTTGTCCAGCTTCGCTCTGCTCAGCGCCAGCTCGCTCGACGACACAACATGTCCTTCGGCCAGCTTCTTGGTGTTCTGATACTCGATCTGAGCAACCGCAGTCTCGGCCTGGGCTTTGCGCAGCTCTGCCACGTACAGCTTCGGCAGGATCTGAAACATCTGCTGCCCTTTGTGAACGACCTGTCCTTCATCCACAAAGATGTTTTCAAGGTAGCCACTCTCTAACGCGCGCAGCTCAATGTGAGAAATTGCGCGAATCTGACAGACGTATTCGCGGGTGACTTCGGTGTCCGTTCGGACAGGACTTGTCGTCTGAAACACCGACTCTTCCGCGTGCTGATGTGTCTTGTGTCCACAGCCCGATCCCAGCGACACAGACCACAGTCCTGCGATCGAACAGAGCACCGTACCAATCCGTTTCCCCATCGTGATTCCCCACATGTTCTTTCCAGATGGAAGACAGAGCAGGGAATGTGCCAGCCGCGCTCCCGAAGCAGACTCCCAAGCAGGAATGGGAGCCTGCGGAGAATCTCCCCAGCGCGCTGGGAAGATCTTCCGCATGGTGAGAGATTGAACAGAGGAAAGGTGAGACAGACAGCGAGACAGACAGACTACGTTCGACCGTAGCGCTGAAGTCGCGCTTGCAGCGTCTTGCGATCGACCCCCAAGATGCGCGCCGCTTCGCTCTTGTTGCCACCCACCGCGTCCAGAATCGCGAGCACATGACGACGCTCGACCTCCGACAGTGGCAGCAGCTCTCCTGGCGATTCCGACGGCTCTTCTGGCTCTGTCTGCTGATCCGTCAGCAGTCCCGGCAGATCGTCCATCGTGATCAAGTGACCGCGTGCCATCGTCACCGCGCTCTCAATCGAGTTGCGCAGCTCGCGCACATTTCCCGGCCAGTCATGACGCAGCAGCTGCTTGGCGACATCCGGTGCGAAGCCATCGAGCTGCTTGTGATCACGCTGCGCGAACTCCTCACAAAAGCGCGTCGCCAGCAGCAAGATGTCATCCCGACGCTCACGCAGCGGAGGAACCGAGATCGAGATCACATTGAGTCGAAAAAACAGATCCGCGCGGAAGTCCCCTTTGCGCACCGCTTGCTGCAAGTTGCGATGCGTGGCAGCGACGACACGAACATCGAAGCTGACCTCATGATCACTTCCCACGGGACGCACCAGCTTTTCCTGAAGTGCGCGCAGGAGCTTGGGCTGTAGCGCAAGCGACATGTCTCCGATCTCATCCAGAAACAGCGTGCCACCATGCGCACGTCGCAGCAGTCCGACTCGAGCCGCACGCGCCCCCGTAAACGCACCGCGCTCATGACCAAACAGCTCACTTTCCAGCAAGTGATCCGGCATCGCAGCACAATTGATCGCGACAAACGGACCGCGACTGCGCTTGCTCAGGCTGTGAATCGCGCGCGCAACCAGCTCTTTTCCGCTGCCACTTTCGCCCGTCACCAGCACCGATGCATCCGATCCGCTGATGCGCTGCACAATGTCGGACAGACGCCGGATCTCCGCCGACGCGCCCAAGATTCCCGCAAAGCCTTCGCCATCTTCCGAGCTGTGACGCAGACGCTCCACTTCGCGCTGACGCTCGCTCTGTTCCGCCGCACGACGCAGCACCACATCGAGCGCTTCCGTTTCAAACGGCTTGGTCAAAAAGTCATGCGCACCTGCACGCAGCGCCGCAATCGCAGCATCCATGTCTCCAAAGCCAGTCATCAGCACAACCGGTAGCTCGGGACACGCGGAAGACAGCGCGCGACAGACATCCAGTCCCGACGGTCCTGGCATCCGAACATCGAGCAGCGCGACATCAAACGGATCGCCACGTTTCGCCAGCGCCAGCGCTTCGTCACCACTTCTCGCCAGCGTCACTTCGTAGCCGCGATCGGTCAGCTCTGCTTGAAGAAAGCGCAGCAGATCCACATCGTCATCTAGCAAGAGCGCGCGGATGGTCATGCCGACTCCGACTTGAAATATAAGCGCATGGTTGTTCCGTGATCTCCACTCGGTACAGGGTCAGCGGAGGTGTGACTGTCCAGCTCAATGAAGCCGCCGTGTTCTTGCACGATCTCATGCGTGATCGAAAGTCCCAGTCCGGTTCCTTCGCGCACCGACTTCGTGGTGAAAAACGGATCGAAGATCTGCGAGCGAATCTCTTTGGCAATTCCGCTTCCGTTGTCGCGCACTTCCATCACCGCCCAGCGCTGCGGCAGGGAATCAGGAGTCTGTCCGCTGCGCACTTCTTCGCGAACACAGACCCGCACCACACCACCTTCTCCGACGGCTTGCAGCGCATTGAGCGTCACGTTGGTCAGCGCTTGTTCCACAAGTCCAACGTGCGCGATGCAGCGAACTTCCGCCGCATCCGACCCTGCCGATTCCAGCATAAGCTGCGCTTGTTTTTTGCGCGCCACCGGCTCCAGCCACGCCGTCACCCGCGACGCCACTTCCATCAGCGAAACAGAGACCGGCTGTCCGCTCGGCTTGCGCGCAAATGTCAGCAGCTGCTCGATGATGATTCGCATCCGCTCACACTGACTGCGAATGCTCTCTGCTTCTTGGCGCGTCTCTTCCGACACACTGGCAGACGAAGCGATTCGGTTTGCGCGTCCTGACACAATGTGAAGCGGAGTCCCCAGCTCATGCGCGATGCCCGCAGACAGCGTTCCCACCGTCGCCAAGCGATCGCTGTGTCGCATCCGTTCCACCACCGCAACCCGCGCCGCTGCTTCTGTTTCCACTCGCTTGTGAAGCGCGCCAAGCTGCTCCACCATTGCGTCTAGCTCGGCGCTCAGCATCGTGATCTCTGCACTGGATTCATTGCCCGCACGGAAGCGCACCGCAAAGTCCCCCTGCCCCACCAGACGCGCTTTGGCGACGATCCGATTGAGCGGAGCCGAGATCAATCGCGCCCCCAAGATCACCGCCACCGCCAGCCCGATCAGCACCGTGAGTCCCGTGTTTTTGATAAACGTCCGCAGGTTTTCACGCACAAACGCAGACTCTCCGTACATCGATCGCCGCATCGCCACCGCGAACGGAACCCCTGCTTCCTGACCCACCGCGAGCTGATCAAACGCCACGATCATCGGAGGCTTGGCGCGATGATCCACAAACAGAACCTGCTGTCCGGCCAGTGCTTGCGCGCGAAGTTCCGACGGAAGACGCGAAAACAGCTCATCTTTGGACAGCGCATCCAGCCGCACAAGGTGAATCGAAAAGGAGTCCTGATGCTCCGCCACGCGGTCAAGATAGCGCTGAAGTCCATCCGTTCCGCTGGTCCGCCACGCCAGCGTCGCGCCTTCATCCAGCGCCGTCAGCAGTGCTTGCAGCTGCTCGGTTCGACTTTCTTCATAGCGCGCTTCAAAGCGACCACGCTGTTCCCACGTAATCGCGAGCAGCGCCAGCACAAAGGTTCCAATGATGAGGAGCGTCAGACGAAGTGCGAGTCTCATGGGCTGTCATCCTCACGCCCGCAGGTGAATGACAAGGTTGCTATGCAAGCGCCAAGCCATCGCAAAAATCCCTCGCGTCGAGAGAGCACTGTCCAAGTCCCTGCGGAGAAATTCCCCATGTTGGGAAATCTTACCCAGGTCTTTTGGGAATGGCTGCGGAGTCCTGTAGGAATCGCGTAGGAATCGCTTGGGAGTCGGGTAGGAATCGCTTGGGAGTCGCTTGGGAGCCTGCGCAGCGTCACGCCTGCTCGATCACAGAGACGAACGCATCAAACCAGCTTGCCAGCTCTGTACGTCGCGCAAGTACAGCCAGCCAATCAGACGGAATCCCACCGAGCCCGAACCATACACCCGCCAAGCCTCCGGTCACACAAGCGGTGGTATCGGTGTCTTCCCCCAAGTTGACGGCCTCGAGCACCGCGTGCGCATACGACGTGCTGCGCAACAGCAGATACACACTCGCCTCCAGCGTCGACACCACGTAGCCACTTCCCGAGATCGACTCACGCGGCAGCGTGTCGATCCGTCCCGACAGGAGCCGATCAAAGGCCGGCAGCTCGTCGCGCCACGGCGGCTCGCGATACAGCGAGCGCAGGAGCACGTTCGTCTGCTCATACGACGCACGCGGCGACAGTCCATGCACAAGCTGCGCAGCCAGCAGACACAGATATCCACACGCAAGCTGCGAGCGCGGATGCCCATGCGTCAGCCGCGACACCCGCTGCGCAATCGAGACAAGCTGCTCGGGTGATTCCGACGCAAAGCGCAGTGCCACCGGCAAGATCCGCATGAGCGAGCCATTGCCGTTGTCGCGCACGCTCGTTCCTCCGGCCTGCTCCGGCTCCACACCGCTGCGCAGCCGCTCGATCGCCTGATGCGTCGCCATGCCGATGTCAAACATCCGTCCGTGCGGCGTCAGATACGACTCTGTCAGATAGCGCACAAAGCGCTGACCCAGATCGTGCAGGTTCAGACGATGCTCCGTCAGGCTCAGCACCGTACAGAGCAGCAGCGAGCTGTCGTCGGACCAAGTGCCCGGCGGCTGGTTGTACGTCCCGAAGCCACGCACGCCGACGACTGGATCGCGATCACGCTCGGCCCGCGACGAAAACTCGACGGGAACACCGAGCGCATCTCCGACCACCGCGCCCCACAGACCCCCGTAAAGCCGAGCCGATCGAGACAGCGTGCTGGACATGCGAGGTGGCTCCTTTGAACGCGCCAAAGCGGCCTATGCGACAGACGCGACCGTCGACGGCGGAACCGGCAGCAGACAGCGCGCAAAGTCCAGTCCCGTCAGAACACCCTTGAGGTGATGATGATCAATCGCCAGCACGCGACGAGCCCGCGTCGAGATCGTAAAGCCAGCCGCCCGGAACATCGGCGTCGACACCGGCAGACACAGCATCGCTTGGCTCATCGACTCATCGACGGAAGACACACCCGGACGATCGCGTGCCGCCAGCGCCTCTTCTTGCGTAAAAATACCGACGGGAACGCCGTTTTCCATCACGGCCACGCCACTGATCCGCGCTCGGCTCAGCGTCGCCACCGCATCGGACAGCGGCGCACTCGCTTCCACCGTCACCACCGGCACCGTCATCAGCTCCGCAATCGGCGTCGCCACCTTCGCATCCATCACCGCGCGCATCAGATCTTTGGTGCTGACCACGCCAATCGGCTTGCCAGCGTCGACCACAAACACACGGTGAATGCGTCGCTCGACCATCTCACGCGCGGCATCAACCAGCGTCTGCCCCGGCGACACCGAAAAGAGGCGCGGCGTCATCAGGTCTCCGACGCACATCGACGGAAGCTGGAGCGCCGTCTGACTGCCCGTCGCATAGACCATCACCCGCCCGATGCGCAGCAGATCCGACCGCGACACCACGCCCGCCGGCTGACCGTCCCGTCCGACCACCGCCAGACAGGAAATCCGCTTTTCCGTCATGATCTTATGGGCATCCTCGACGGTGTCATCCGCCGAAACGGTACACACCGGAGAGCTCATATACTCAGAAACCGTACGTTCAAAGACGCTCATGTCCGACATGATATCGCGCACAGTTGGCGCGCGGACAGAAGAATCGCCCGTCGCTGGCTTCACAAAGCTGCGCTTACTTTAGGCTGCCGTACGGATCGGTGCCGCCTTCTTCGTGCTCCTCGGTCGGCGCTTCTTTGGCCTTCGGCTTTTCAGGCGCTTTGTCCGCCGGTTTTTCAGCCTTTTCCGCCGATTTTTCAGCCTTTTCCGCCGGTTTTTCGCTCTTTTCGGCAGCTTCGGCTGGTTTTTCTGCGGGTTTCTCAGCAGGCTTTTCCGCTGCTTTCTCGACTGGCTTCTCTGCTGCCTTTTCAGGTGCCTTTTCAGCAGCCTTTTCAGGCGTCTTTTCCACCGCTTTGTCCGCCGGTTTTTCAGCCGCTTTGTCCGTCGTTTTTTCCACCGGCTTTTCAGGCGCTTTTTCCACCGCTGGCGCAGCGGGGGCCGCGACCGTCGGAGCAGCAACAGGTGGCGTCGTGCCCGCTGGAATCGTCGGCGCACTGGCCGAAACTGGCGTCGTCACCGTCGCGGGCTTCGCAGCCGTCGCAGCAGCAGGCTTTGCGGCGGCCACCGGACGAGCCCAGGTCGTCGGCTTAGTCGTCGCGGGTGCAGCCGGAACTGGGGCCGTCGTTACCGTCGGTGAAACCACGGGCGCGGGCACCTGAGCGGGCGACGTCCGAAGCTGCGCATACAGCACCCCAAACAGCAATCCGAAGCTGACGGCACCCAGCACCCCGAGCAGCGGCTTGGCATGACGCTTGTAAAACGGCTCCTCCGCGTCGGACAGATCTTCATCGAAGACCTCACGACGGCGACGGACGGGCGCTTCGTCTTGACGCGGATCGACGCTGCGCGCTCGCTGCGCGGCACGACCAGAACGCGGCACACTGCGCGGGGTCGGATCGGACCGACGAGCGCTCTTCGGTGGACTGGCCGCGCCACTCGCTGGACGTCGCGCCGAAGCAGGTCTGGCTCTTTCGACGGGAGGCACTTCATCGAGCGCACCACTGGCCCACGCATCCAGCGACGGTCCATCGTCCGATCCAGCGTCTTCGTTTGAATCGTCGGATTCCCGATCGCGATCGTCGCGGACCGCTTTGTCGGAACCACTCGACGACAGCGCCAGCAGCGCCGCCCGGACCTCTTTCGCCGTTTGAGGCCGCGCCGCCGGATCTTTTTCCAGCAAGCCCAAGATCAGCTCCGCCAGCTCGTCGGAGATCTTCGGATTCAGCTCACGCGGATCGACGACCGGATCGCGCACCTGCGACAGCAGCACTTGCAGCCCGGCTTGTCCGTCGAACGGCACGCGCCCCGTCGCCATCTGAAACAAAATGCAGCCCAGCGAGTACAGATCCGCGCGCCCATCGACCGTCTGACCCGACGCTTGCTCTGGCGCGATGTAGTGCGGCGTTCCAAACACCGTGCCCATCCGCGAGATCGCATCTTCTCCCGGCGCATACGAGACGAGGATCTTCGCAATCCCGAAGTCCACCAGCTTCACCACGTCGGGCAGACCGCGACGCTCGCCGAGCAGGATGTTTTCCGGCTTCAGATCGCGATGGACGATCCCTTGCGCATGCGCTTCGACGAGCGCCGACGCAATCTGACTCGCCAAGTGAACGATCCGGCTCTGCGACAGCGGCTTGCCCAGATCCAGCAGCGCCGACAGAGGCCGCCCGTCGATGTACTCCATCACGATAAACGGAGCACCCTCTTCCGTCTGACCAACCATGTGAACGGTCGCGATGTTCGGATGGCTGACCTTGGCTCCGGCGCGGGCTTCTCGGACAAAGCGCTTCACGATGTCGGGATCTTTGAGCAGATCGGCCCGCAGCACTTTGACCGCGACCTGACGTTCCATGCCCGCTTGCGTCGCGCGATAGACGGTTCCCGTCGCGCCTTTTCCGCACACGGCCTGGATCGCAAACTGACCCATGAGCAGCCTACCGACCCATGGCTCGCGGTTTTCCGTCACAGGTACGACAGCAAACCCGTCGACCGGACAGAAACGTACGTCGTTGGAATAGCGCTTTCCGCAGTGGGTACACTCGGTCACGTCTTGTTTGTAGCACGTTCGTTGAACGACTCGGAAAGGTCGGGCGTCTGACCCAGGCAAGTGACCGCGCAACTTCCAAGTCCCAAGTGGTCTGCCAGTGGAACGCTCGACAGCAGATCGGATTACGCAACCTGCTGTGATCGTTTGGTCGCTGGTTTCGCAAAGCGCCCGTCGGAGCCATGCTGCATATGGCATCGCTCGGCGTGGTGTGGTACTTGGATTCGACAGGAGAAATTCGACGATGAGAGCCCTTTCTGCTTCCGCTGCGCTGCTGCTTGTTGCGGCGAATGTTCCCGCCTTCGCGAAGGGTCCGCCGCCGCCACCGCCGAAGTCTGCTGCGTCTCAAGTGAGTGCGGATGCCGCGGGTCGAGCGATCAGCGAGCTTGCCGGCAAGTTCAAGTTCGGCATGACCCCGGAAGAGACGATGGCGACGATCGAAAAGGAGATCAACGCCAAGTTCCAGCCTCGCATCGAGGCTGAGCGCGAAGCGTTCGATCAAGATCGCGTCCGCAAAGAACGTCAGGATGCGATCACGCAGATGCGTGACTCGTACATCAAGTTCAACGGTCAAAAGACCGGCTGGGACGTATCGATCGTCGACCGCGAGTTCGGCCACCGCAACAATGAGTCGATGCTGGTGCTGTGGGAAAAGGATCTCAAGCGCTTCCTGTTCTTCTGGAAAGAAAAGCTCTACAAGCAGTACATCGTCTACAACGCCGAAAAGTTCAAAGGCATGGACTTTGATACCTTCGTCGGTGCGATGGAAGGTCGCTACGGCAAAGCCTCGAAAAAAAAAAAAAAAAAGCAGACCGACGACGAGATGGCGCTCGATTACTACGAGTGGCCGCC
>ERZ724519.2-NODE-2-length-76071-cov-8.373869_pt1 | contig 76071 bp, 59 predicted proteins | sample MGYA00376052_ERZ724519 | MGnify/ENA primary metagenome ERZ724519 (study PRJEB28724, sample SAMN07190883) | activated sludge metagenome | isolation source: activated sludge of sewage treatment plant in Hong Hong | place: Hong Kong | collected 2016-03-17 ... | reverse complement strand
CAGTGATCCTGCCTCCTTCAACAGTTGTAGATGTAGCTGTAAATTCTCCGGTGCACACTACCCTGGTCGCTGCCGTTTCAGCTGCCGGACTGTTACCCACGCTGCAAGGTGATGGTCCTTTTACCGTCTTTGCACCTACCGATGCTGCCTTTGCCGCTCTACCTGCAGGAACAGTAGAAGCATTGCTGGCAGATCCACAAGGCCTGCTTACTCAAATATTGTTGTACCATGCTGTAGCAGGCCAGGCCTTTTCAACGGATCTATTCAACGGACAAACCATTGCTACCATCAATGGCAAGAATATTACGGTTACCATCAATGCTGATGGAGTATTTATCAACAATGCCAAAGTAACGGTAGCAGATGTATTAGCTGACAATGGAGTTGTACATATAATCGATGCAGTGTTGCTTCCGCCATCTTCAACCCAAAATCAGGATGTTCCGAGTGAAGTTATTGCCTATCCAAACCCAAGTTTGAGAGGATTGACAGTTGAAGCCGTGAAGGGCGGAAAAATTTCAGTGCAACTGTTTGATCTTATGGGTCGAAGAGTAGAAAGTTCAGAAGCGGAAGGTAAGGTGCAGCTGAACTTTGATCAGGCACCCGGTGCCTACATATTGGAGGTCAGAGATGGAGAGCGTAAAATATCCAAACATAGAGTTGTAAAGCTTTGATAAAAAACAGCTTTGTTTTTGTACGCCCTGGTGCAAATGTGTACCGGGGCGTTTTATTTTACCCCAAAAAAAAGCCCCATAACGGGGCTGATATTTTACAACTGTGTTGTTTATTTTGATCCTAGAACTCTTGCCATAGTTTCACCAATTTCAGCCGGGCTTTTTACTACCACTATGCCATTTTCTTCCAAAATTCGCATCTTGGCCTCTGCTGTATCATCGTGTCCTCCTACTATGGCTCCAGCATGTCCCATGGTCCTGCCTTTAGGAGCAGTTTGACCAGCAATAAAGCCTACTACTGGTTTTTTATTTCCTGTTTCCCGGATGTATTTAGCAGCCAATGCTTCGTAATTTCCACCAATTTCGCCAATCAATACGATGCCATCTGTTTCAGGATCCTCCATCAACAACTTGACAGCTTCTCGGGTGGGAGTACCAATAATAGGATCACCCCCTATACCTATGGCTGTAGATATGCCCAGTCCGGCTTTAACAATCTGGTCTGCTGCCTCATAGGTAAGCGTACCGGATTTTGAAACCACACCGATCCTTCCTTTTTTGAACACAAAGCCGGGCATGATGCCTACTTTGGCTTCACCCGGTGTAATAACGCCAGGGCAGTTGGGGCCTATGAGTGTAACGGGATACTGTTCGAGGTATGCCTTGACTTTGACCATATCCTGAACAGGAATTCCTTCGGTAATGCAAATTATGACTTTGATCCCACCTTCTGCAGACTCCATGATGGCATCAGGTGCAAAAGCAGGGGGAACAAAAATGATGGATACATCGGCTCCAGTTGCATTCACTGCCTCCTGAACTGTATTAAAAACCGGCTTACCCAGGTGCGTTGTGCCACCTTTACCAGGAGTAACACCTCCAACAACAGGACTGCCATATTCAATCATTTGTTCGGCATGAAAGCTTCCTTCTTTGCCGGTAAATCCTTGTACAATGATTTTTGAATCTTTGTTTACGAGTACGCTCATAAATTATTTTGTTCTTTCAATAATGAAAACTTCTTCGTCTTCTTTGTGCATGAAATATTTTTCCCTTGCATATTTTTCTTTGTTGTTTTCAAGGTCGATTTTATCAGCCTTGGCAACTTCAATGTTCTTTTTCAAATCTACCTTTTCATTTTCCAACCTGGAAATGGTACGACTGAGTTGATAAGAATCCCAAAAACTATGGGTGTCAAATACACCTACCCAAACCACAAATAATAAAGTGACCAGGGTAAATTTATTGACAAACCGGGGATGAATGTGCAAATGACGATACAGCACTTGCTGCAGTAGTTTCATAATTGAGCCCATTAATTAAAAATTTCGGTAAAGATACACTTTTTTAATATCTGACTGACCAGAAATGCCTTAAAAAAGCCATTGTAGTCTGCATTATCCTTTGGATAAAAAAAAGAGTCCCTTGCACATTCACAAAGGACTCAAATATTTTAAGCTGCTATTTACAGATTAAGCAGGGCCTTGCCTGGAAATACAGCTGAATCACCAAGTTCTTCTTCGATTCTAAGTAATTGATTGTATTTGGCGATCCTGTCGGAACGGCTGGCAGAACCTGTTTTGATCTGACCTGTATTCAAAGCAACCGCCAAATCTGCAATGGTAGTATCTTCGGTTTCACCACTTCTGTGACTCATTACCGAGGTAAAACCATTGCGGGTAGCCAATTGTACAGCATCAATGGTTTCAGTCAGTGAACCAATCTGGTTTACTTTCACCAGGATGGAATTGGCAGCTTCCATGTCAATACCTTTTTGCAATCTTTTGGTATTGGTTACAAACAAATCATCACCTACCAGCTGCACTTTGCCACCTATGGCTTTATTGAGTTTCACCCAGGTATTCCAGTCATCTTCGTGCAATCCATCTTCAATGGATACAATTGGGTAGTTGTTGACCCACTCCTGCCAGTATGCAATCATGTCATCACCGGTAAGTTTATCGCCTGTGGATTTGTGGAACACATACAAGCCGGATTCTTCATTGTAAAATTCAGAGCTGGCAGCATCCATGGCAATGAATACATCTTCTCCAGGTCGGTAACCTGCAGATTCGATGGCTTTGAGGACTATTTCGATGGCTTCTTTGTTGCTTTTAATATTTGGTGCAAAACCACCTTCATCACCTACGTTGGTAGAATAGCCTTTGTCTTTCAACACTTTTTTTAAGTGATGAAAAACTTCAACCCCCATGCGCAATGCCTCGCTAAAACGATCCGCACCCAAAGGCATGATCATAAATTCCTGAAAATCGATGCTGTTGTCGGCATGTGAACCTCCATTGAGTATGTTCATCATGGGGACAGGCATCACATGGGCATTTACGCCACCAATGTATCTGTACAACGGTTGCTCCAATTCGAGGGCAGCTGCCTTAGCTACAGCCATGGAAACGCCAAGGATGGCATTAGCTCCCAGGTTGGATTTATTTTCAGTGCCGTCAATTTCAATCATAATATCATCAATGTATCGCTGATCGAACACCGATTCGCCAATCAAGGCTTCACGGATTTTTTCATCTACATTGAAGCATGCATTTTGAACCCCTTTGCCCAGGTATCTGCTTTTGTCATTGTCTCTCAACTCTACCGCCTCATATTTGCCGGTAGATGCTCCGGATGGAACGGCTGCTCTGCCCATTACATCGTTTTCGGTATAAACCTCCACTTCGATGGTAGGATTACCTCTGGAATCGAGGATTTCTCGCGCTAAAATGTCAGTAATAATGCTCATGATTTTAATTGTTTTTTACTTGGTGTATGATGTCTACAAATTGATCAAATAAATATTGTGCGTCGTGGGGACCGGGTGCTGCTTCCGGGTGATATTGCACAGAAAATGCAGGCTTGCTTTTGATCCTGATTCCTTCAATGGAAGCGTCATTGAGATTGACGTGCGTTACTTCTACATCAGCATGGGCTTCTATCTGGGCTGCATCGACAGCGAAGCCATGGTTTTGACTGGTAATTTCGCATTTACCGGTAACCAAATTTTTTACCGGGTGGTTGATACCACGATGGCCGTGGTGCATTTTATAAGTATCGATGCCGTTGGCCAGGGCAAGTATCTGGTGTCCCAAACAAATGCCAAAGATGGGCTTGCCGGTTTTTAGCATTTCTTTTACGTTTTCGATGGCATAATCCATTGATGCAGGATCACCGGGGCCATTAGACAGAAAGAAAGCATCGGGTTGTACCGCCATAACTTCGGCAAAACTTGTTTTTGCGGGGAAGACTATGCAGTGGCAGCCCCTGTCAACAAAATTGCGTAATATATTTTTTTTGGTGCCGAAATCCATGACAGCAATCTTGATACCGGCGGCTGCATCGCCCAGCTCATATACTTCTGTTGTTGAAACTTTAGAAGAAAGTTCCAAACCAGACATGTCTGGCACTGCTGCTAACTTCTTTTGCAGCAAGGCTATATCATTGGTCTCGGATGAAATGATACAATTCATCGCACCTAAGGTCCTTATTTCTCTCACGATTTCACGCGTATCGACACCGTGGATACAGACAATGTTTTCGTCTTCAAAATATTTTTGAATGTCTTCATCGGCGAGCGCACGCGAATATTCGTTGGTGAAATTTTTACATACCAGACCTCCAATCTGAACATGGCCCGACTCTTCTTCTGCCTTTTTAATGCCGTAGTTGCCAATATGGGCATTGGTGGTAACCATTACCTGTCCGAAATAAGAAGGGTCCGTGAAAATTTCCTGATAACCGGTCATGCCTGTATTGAAGCAAATTTCACCGGTGGTGGTACCTATTTTACCGGCTGCTTTGCCGTGGTAAACGCTGCCATTGGCTAAGACCAAAACAGCGGGCATGGGTTCTTTGGTTGTCATTCTGTGTGAAAGATAAATCCAAAGGCAAATATAACTTTAATTCTGTGCGTGTAAAAGATTATCGACATTTTTAATATTAATGGTAAAATAAATTAGGTTCTGCCAAATAAAATTTCAAACTCTATGGCAAACAGATAGAAATTTTGTCAATTGACCAAACCGGATAAGGTAGCCACCAAAGAAAATTTGGTGCTCAGGGAAATTTGAATCTTGCGGTTCGGTTGGGCATACCCCATTCGGATAATTTTTACTATGTTTACTTCCAAAGTTAAACAGCAACTAAGCTTTGAAAATCATACACACTGCTGATTGGCACCTGGGCAAGGAACTGCATCAAAATTCATTGGAGGCAGACCATGCGCTGTTTTTGGATTGGTTGCAGGAATGTATTCGTGAGCAGCAAGTAGATGTTTTGCTCATTGCCGGAGATGTATTTGATCACGCCAACCCATCTAATGAAGCGAGAAAGATGTATTTTACTTTTCTTACCCGCATGGCTGCATTGGGTGTTCAGGTGGTGGTCATTGGTGGCAATCATGATTCTGTGCAAATGCTCTCATCTTCCAGCGAATTGCTCGACCTTTTAAATGTGCATGTGGTGGGAGGACTTGCTCAGGAAGAAGATAGAATCATTCTGCCCCTTAAAGACAGGCAAGGAAAAGACAGAGCCTGGTGTGTGGCCCTTCCTTTTCTAAGAGATCGTGATTTGAGGGCATACAAGCCCGGAGAAAGTCATGCTGAACGAATTGATGCCGTAAGGTCGGGCATTGTTTATACTTATGAACACTACCGCAGCAAATGTGACGAAAAAAACAGCTCTAAATTACCTGTGATTGGTATGGGGCATCTTTACCTGCAGGGAGCCAATACTTCTGAGAGCGAACGGGAGGTACAATTAGGCAATGCAGCCGCCGTGGCGTCATCTTCTCTGGCAGGAATGTTTGATTATCTGGCATTGGGACACATCCACAAGCCTCAACAATTTGACCAGGGAAAGATCCGATACAGCGGCTCCCCAATTTCACTCAGTTTCTCCGAAAGGAAAGATACCAAATGGGTGGTAATGATCGAGGTTGATGGGTCAGAACTGACCCTGCAAAATCTTGAAGTTCCCGTATTCCGAAAACTCGTAAAAAGAGAAGGTAGCTGGGAATCGATAAGGCAACAATTTGAAGTTGAGGAAACGCAGCATCCATTACCCACACTCTACGATCTCGAAATAACTGCAGAATTAAGTCGAGTACCTGAGATTGAGTCCGACATTCAAAAGTTGAGAGACCGGGGTTTTGTTATAGCCCGGAGAAAGATCACAACTCCGAATGAAACAACCCAACTTTCTGCACTCGTCGGCAGTGTCAGCGATTTGAAAGAGTTGCAACCCTGGGATGTATTTGACAAAAAATTATCCACCCAAGAATTAAGCGAGGAACAGTTGGAATCGTTACGGTTTGTTTATGCGGAAATTTTAGAAGAAATCCTCCAAAGCCCCTCACAATGAAAATATTAAGCCTGAGATTCACCAACATCAATAGCCTTAAAGGAGACCATTACCTTTCCTTTCAGGAGCCCCCACTTTCTGCATCGGGATTGATTCTCATAACCGGGCCTACGGGTGCCGGCAAATCTACCTTGCTGGATGTCATCAGTCTTGCTTTGTACAATCGCATTCCCAGGCTGCCTCCTTTGTCTAAAAAAGAGGTAGGAGAACTCAATTCTATCATGACCCATCATACCCGTGAAGCGAGGGCTGAAGTAAGCTATGAAAGCAATGGTCAACGATATATTTCGCGCTGGTCAATAGAAATTAATCGCAATGGCAATCTTAATGATTACCATATGGAGATCTGGCATGAAAACAGCCAGCAACTTCTTGACCTGAAAAAATCGGAGGTAGCAGCCAAAAATGCAGAGATCATAGGCTTAAACTACGAACAATTCATTAAATCCATTGTACTAAGTCAGGGAGAATTCGCTCAGTTTTTAAAGGCCAAACACGAAGACAGGTCTGAGCTCCTGGAAAAAATTACAGGTACCGAAATATACAGACATATTGGCAAAAAAGCATTTGAAAAACACAAAGAAGCCCGACAGCAATTGAACATGATTCAGGAACTGTTTCAACAGCTACCTGAAGTTTCAGAAGAAGAAGTCAAACAACTGGAAGCTTACAATCTTGCTACAGAAAAAGAACTCCAACGATTAAGTACTGAGATAAACCAGTGGGGCCAGATGGTGATGCGGGCGGATCAGGCCAACCAACAAATGACAGCGCTCACCGCCGCCAAAGATGCCCTTCAAACGTGGCATTCGCAAAGCTCAGATATGGATGAACGAAAGCAGCTCATCCAACAATATGAACAACTTCTTGCCCTGAGTGGTGACATCCATTTGTTAAAGGCTGCTGCATCAGAAGTGCAAACCCTAAAATCAAAAACCGAGGAAAACAAAGAATTTGCCTTACGCATCGAAAAAGAAATCCTGGTCATCCAAAACAGGTTTCAAGAGCTGTTGAAAATGCCTTGGGAAACAGATGCTATACTTCATAAGATCGAAGAGATTCGGGAAAAAAATGCTGCCTTTCAAAGCCAGTTGGATGTACTGCTCAAGAAAGGAAGTCAATTGAGGCAACAAACCGATCAATATGTAAAGGTGTTAAATGAAGGGCTCAGACAATGGTACCTACCCAATATTCCTGCACAGCAAGCGATTGAATCGCTCAATACAATGATCGAACAATGGAGCAATCAAATACCAGAACCGCCAGAGGACCTGACCGTTTTGTCTGAACAATTGACTAAGCTGACTAATCAAAAAATCAGCTTAGCCGAAGCCGTAATCTGGTCGGAGAAAGTTACCCAGCTCAAAACAGAATCAGAAACATTGAAGCAGCAGCTTACCTTGATGCACGATGAAAGCAAGGTAGTAACCCAAAACATAGCTGCAACACAACAGAAGGCAAGTCAAACGACCGAAGAAATCAACACGCTTAGAAAAGAAAAAGAGCAAAGGTTGCAGCAGATCTCCCTCAACGAATTGCGTAGCAACCTGCAGGAAGATCAGCCTTGCCCTTTGTGTGGTTCTACCTTACACCCTTACTGCGACGATTCGTTGACTTTTGTCATTGGCAACCTCGAAATTGATTTGCACAAAAAAGAAATGCAGTACCAGGAATTGGATCGTGCACTAAGAGGCCTACTAGCCCTCGAAAGCTCCCTGTCGGCACAAATAACATTAAGCGAAACCCGGCATGCCAGTGTTCAAAACGAAAAAAACATTATCCTCCAAAAGTTGGATGATGCGGGATGGGGAGACAAAGATAGCCCAACACTCTCTGCCCAATTGGCCACTGCCAATGAAGAAGCAAAAAAAATACAATTCATCATCACGGCCAAACAAAATACACAACAACTAATCCCTTTGAAAAGTGCTTATGAAGAGTTGTTGCAAACCAAAAACCAATATGATGAAATCGTAACAGAGAGAGAAAAGAGTCTCCCCTCCGCCAAAGAGTGGGATGAGATGAAATCAGCTTTACAACGTTACCAGCAACTTCAGCAGGAAGCAACGGCCAGGCAAAATATGTTAAAAGATTTAGTTCAAAGAACTGAAGACACTGAAGCAAGAATAAGCCTATTGAATCAAAATCTACTGAAACCGCTACAGGCTTTAAATATCCACGATTATCAACAAGCCTTCGCCATCCTGTCTGAAAAACAAGCGTTTGAAAAAAACAAAGAAATAATACAAGATTATGAAAGGCAAGGCAGTGCGTTAAAACAAAAGAAAGAAAGTCTGGAACAGGAAATTGCCCTTGCAACAAATAATCTGCCGGAGCTTAGTCAATGGCCGGACCTTAAACTGCATTGGGAAAATATGAAAAATCAAGCTCAACAACTCACCGAATCAAGAGGGAGTATTTCTGAAAAAATTAAGCAGTGGCACCAGGCGAAGGACAGGCAAGACGACTTGGTAAAGCAAAAAGAACTCGCCTCTATACAGGTCAAAAAATACGAACTGCTTAACCAATTGATAGGCGATGCAACCGGTAAAACCTTTTCCAATTACGCCCAGGAGCTCACCATGCAACACATCATCTTACTGGCCAATCGAAGACTCACAGGCTTAACCGATCGGTACCAGCTTGTATTGCCGGTACAGGATGGCAGAACAGATTTGTATGTAAGTGATTTATACCTGGGGGGTACAGAAAGAAGTGTAAAAACACTGTCCGGCGGTGAGACCTTTATACTTTCCCTTGCACTGGCACTCAGCCTTAGCGATCTTGCTTCAAGGAATGTAAGGCTAGATTCACTTTTTATAGATGAAGGATTTGGAACGCTTGACAATGACACCCTTGATACAGTCATTTCAACGCTTGAGAAACTACAGGAGGAAAACGAAAAAACCATAGCCATTATCTCACACGTAGACTCTTTAAAAGAGCGCATCGTCAGTCAAATAAGACTGATAAGGGATACCAGTGGTATTAGCAGGATCCAGTTGGTCTGAGTAGTATAAATATTTTTATGCAGTCGTAACTTCTGCTTTCGTTACATCCGACTCCATCAAGCCATCCCTCAATTTGATGATGCGATGGGCGTACTCTGCAATATCGGGTTCGTGGGTTACCAAAATGACTGTATTGCCATTTTTATGTATTTTTTCAAAAATAGACATGATTTCAATAGAAGTCTTGGTATCCAGATTACCCGTGGGTTCATCGGCCAGGATGATGGCGGGGTCATTAACCAAGGCCCTTGCGATGGCTACCCTTTGTCTCTGACCGCCCGACAGCTCGTTGGGTTTGTGGTGCATGCGGTCGGCAAGTCCTACTACTTCAAGTACCCGGGCAGCTTTTTCCAGTCTTTCATCTTTGCCTATGCCGGAATACACCAAAGGCAAGGCTACATTTTCCAGTGCCGACATCCGCGGTAGCAAGTTAAAAGTTTGAAAAACAAAGCCAATGAGTTTATTCCTCACTTCTGCGAGTTCAGCATCGGACATTTCGCTGACCACATTGTCGTTGAGAACATACTCTCCTTCTGAAGGAGTATCCAGGCAACCCAGCAAATTCATGAGGGTAGATTTGCCTGAGCCCGAAGGTCCCATCAACGCAACGTATTCGTTTTTCTCGATAGAGAGACTTACCCCTTTTAATGCCTGAACGATTTCCTCCCCCATGCGGTAGGTCTTGGTAAGATTGGTAATTTTGATTAAGGACATAATTTTTATTTAGGTCTCGATTACCTTTGGTACTGCCACAGCATGGTTGTACATCAAAGGGGCTATGCCGGAGAGCGTCTGAACTGAAATACCCTCCTGAATTTCATCTTCCCGCCAGTTGTCTTGAACATCAGAGAGGTAGATCAGGGGTTCCAGTCCTTCGGTATCCACAGCAGCAATGGTATCGAACATAGAAATTACTTTTTCAAGTTCAAGCTTCATGCTTTCTGCTTCTTCCTTACTCAAATCCAGTTTTGCCAGATTTTGTAGCTTCAAAATTAATGCATCATCAACAACCATGCGCTGAAATTCGATGTGGGTGGGTTAAACTTCGCCAAAGGTATAAAAAATGGGGGAAATACGATTCTTTTTGTACTTTTGTCGCACTCCGATCGAGTGAAAAAGAATGACAATTGGAACCATGCAAAAGCTAAAACACATAGCGGTTGCCGGCAATATAGGTGCCGGAAAAACAACGCTTTCAGAAATGTTGTCGAAACATTACAAGTGGGATGTACTTTATGAAGACACCAACACCAATCCCTATTTGAGTGATTTTTACAACGACATGCACCGCTGGTCATTCAATCTTCAAATATACTTCCTCAATAGCAGGTACCGTCAGATTCTGGACATTCGAAAAGGTGAAAAAACTGTCATTCAGGATCGAACCATTTATGAAGATGCCCACATCTTTGCTCCCAACCTACATGACATGGGTTTGATGAGCATGCGTGATTTCAACAATTATTTTGATTTGTTCCAAGCTATGTCAAAACAAGTTGAAGCTCCTGATTTATTGATTTACCTGAAAGCTTCCATCCCTACCCTCGTAGCTCATATTCATACACGGGGCCGGGATTATGAAGGCAATATGAGCCTAGAATACCTCAAGCGGCTCAACCAAAGATACGAAGACTGGATCGAGGGTTACGACCATGGCAAATTGCTGGTGATCAATGTAGATGACCTCGATTTTAAAGCAAGCCAGGAGGATTTTGGAACCATCCTGCAAATGGTAGATGGCGAACTTTTTGGCTTATTTTAAATAAAAAAGGACAGTCATTTTTAGAACTGTCCTAATATGATTTCTTATTCGCTTTGACTTTTATTTGAGGTATTTGGCCAACCATTCTCTGATTTCCTTATAATGGAATTTTGAATTTTCAGCTTTCAATATCCAGTGGTTTTCTTCAGGAAAAACGATCAATCTCGAAGGGATTTTAAGTCTTTGGTGGATATGCCAATTTTCTATGGTGTTGTTGACAGGAACCCTGTAGTCCAATTCTCCAACAGTGAGCAACATGGGCGTTTTGAAATTGGGAGCCATAAAATAGGGGTTTTGTTCTTTCCATGTCTTGGTTTGGGTCCACGGGGCACCGCCATTCATAACTTCCCTACCAAAAATCACATCACTGGTTCCCCATTGAGAGATAAAATTGACAGCGCCAGCATGGGATATAAGACACTTGTAATGTGAAGTAGTGCCTTGCAGCCAGTTGGTGAGGTGGCCACCATAGCTGGCGCCTCCTGCTGCCTGCCTGGTACCATCTATGAAGGCAAAACGTTTGATGGCATCAGCAGCTGCCTCCTGGATTTCAGTAGCAGGTCCTTTAAAAGGATCGTATTGAATGTCTTTTGAAAATTTTTCACCGTAGCCGGTGCTACCAGTATAATCGGTCAATACCAAAACATATTCTTCGCCCGCCAAAGCGTGATAATTCCATCTGTAACTAAAGGCCTCCTTGTAAGCGATAGATGGCCCACCGTGCATCAATACAAATAAAGGGTACTTTTTTGCAGGGTCAAAGTGGGCGGGCTTTACCAGCATGGATCGAATGGATTTTCCCCTGGATGTTTTGGTCCAGAAAGTTTCAACATCATTGAGATCAAGTTTCTCCAATTTAGCACTATTAAAGTTGGAGATTAATTCCAGCATACCATCTTTAGTAAAAGTGACTATTTCGGGAGGAGCGACAGCCGATTCATAACTTGCGGTTACCACACCATTTTTGACAGACAACTGAGATAAACATCCCTTTTGGGCCTTATCCCACCTACCTCCTTTGGCATCATTTACTGACCATTTATAAATATAGTCCCGGCCTGCATCTTCAATGGAAGCCCACACATTATTGCTTTCGAGTACATATTGGTTGACAGGCCGATCGAGCTCTTTGGTAAAAAACACAGGGTTGGTTACAGAAGGCCAATTGTACCTCACCAATTTTGGTAATTGATAAACCGAGTAATCATTGTTGGAAACCAAACAAAACAAATACCGACCATCGTCGGTCAATTGCGCATTGCTTACGTCTGTAAATCCGGTTTCAATCATTTTTACAGCTCCAGTTTTGAGGTTTAACGAGTGCAATTTGCTGGTAGTATATTGAAAAGCCGCGGTATGTGCATCGATGGTAGCTGTGAATACTATATCATCATTGCCTGCCCAGTTGGCACCACCGAGATTGAAACCTGGGCTATCCGTAATTTTGGAAATGGCAAAAATATTTATAGCCCTGGTGCTGTCGATGTGTTGTACAAACAAATGGCTCTGTTTTTCATCCCGCCATTTGTCCCAATCCCTAATGGGAAAACCATCGTAAACCCGGGCCTTGTATTTTTGGTTTTTCTTTTCTTCGGCTGCCTTCTTTTGAAGCGAATCAACAAAACAGCCGGGGTAAACACTGCTACCATATAGTATTGCCTTGCCATCAGGTCGCCAGCGCGGATTGGATGCACCGGAAAGTGAAGATGTAAATTTTTGAGCTTCTCCACCACCTTTCAAGTCGAGTAAATAAATCTGACTTTCCTCTTCGCCATCCCGTTTGGCTACAAAAGCCAATTTGCCGCCATCAGGGCTAAAGGCATAAGCCGATTCTCCTGCTTTGTTGGTCGTCAATCTCCTGGGCGCAGTACTTCTGTCTACAGCTGCAATCCAAATATCATTCACTTGTTCTTTTTCATTGTAAGAAGTTTCATTGACAGAAAACACCACCCATTTGCCATCCGGACTTATGGCAGGAGCACCTACCCTCTTCATCAGCCACATATCTTCATGTCCCATAACTTTTTTATCCTGGGCTTGAACAACCATAATCAGCAAACTAAAAAAAAGCGTCAGTAACCTACTCATGTTTGATTTCAATTTGAGGTAAATATAATACATTACATGTAAGTTACAGTGGCAGCGGCTCAATATTTGGTAGCGTTATACTCACATGAAAAAGTCAATGCTGATTTTGCTATTGGTGCTTGTTGGACGCGGAACTCCGTTGTCAGGTCAGGTAAAAAACCATCTCACAACCAATATTTTTTCAACCTTAAGTTCAAAAAGAAACTTAGGCCTTACCTATCACCGGGAGCTAGGCAAAAACCTCGGAATTCAATTAACCGTCTTCCACAATTTCAAACTTGGTACGCGCATTTCAAAAAACGATGAATTTGTGCCGGAATTTAAATACACACTGAATAAAAATATTCACAATCTGGGAGGAGAGTGTACGCTATATTTTTATAAAAACATGGTGGGTGGGTATATAGGATATGAATGGATACAGGTTCGCAAACAGGAGGTTTTTTGTGTTGAAGGTGAGGACCTTGGCAATGGTTTTCACGACTGCAAAGAATTTTTACCGCTGGACTACAATGACGGTATTCACATAATACAGACGGGACTGAGGCTCAGACTACCGATTCCCATTGACCCCGGACATATGGCATTCCACTTCAGACCTATGTATGCTTATTTCTGGAATGATAATAACAGTGCAATTCCAGAAGGGAAAGACAGGGAAGGGAGATCAGAATTTTCAAAAAACCTGGGCCACTGGAACAACAACCTTTTGTTTTTTGACAAAGGGTCTTATTTATCAATTAAACTTGAAGTACATGTGGGCATATCCTGGTAAAGCCATTTTAATACTGGCGTTCTTTACAACTACGGGCTTTAGTTGTTTTAAATCGAGAACCCATTTTGATGCATTTACTGTCAATTGTCCAAAATGTGATGATTTCCCTGGTGGGTATTATCAGATCATATTAGATGATGGCAACACTACTACCGTGAGACTGGAGTGCAACAGTACACGCAAGTTCAATATCCAACACAATACTGAATTTGATTTAACCCTATACTTGGATCGAAACGGCAGATGCTCTGAAAACAACACGCCATTAGGTGCTGCTGAAATTGGCCAGGAAATTGGAGAAGTAAACATCACCGAACCACCCATGATGGACCTTTTGGATGTAAAAATTAATGCTACTGATTCAAATACATATGAATTTTACTATAGCCAGGATCAATGTACCCAACCGTTTTATAATCCAAATTCAACGAACCCAAATTTGCTGGTAAAAATAAATCGTGATACCACACTCACAATTGCTGTAGTGCCGGATAAAAATATGGATCTGAAGGTTACAAAAAGAGGAGAAGTTATTTACGATGAAAATCTGCAGTTTCAGCGATCCAAAATTAGTATAGAATTATAACCCTATTTTACCGGTGCTGCGGTGGCAATGTATAAGTGAAAATTGTCTCTAAACAACTTTACAGCAATGGCCAGCAGTATGATTCCAAACATTTTTCTAAGCACATTGATAAACGACGGACTGAGTTTGTCTTTTAGATAATCACTGCTTTTCAACACCACATACACCAGCAATATATTGATAAAGATACCCGTAAGGATTTCTACATTGTTGAATTTGGCTTTGAGTGAAATAATGGTAGTCATGGTGCCGGCACCTGCCACCAAAGGAAATGCTATGGGCACGATGGTGGCCTTTTTCACTTTTTTTTCTTCCTTAAAAAGGGTAATACCCAGGATCATTTCAAAACTTATTATAAACAAGATAATTGATCCGGCCACGGCAAATGAAGGAATATCTACGCCAAACAGCTTCAACACCTGATCCCCCACGTACAAAAAAATGACCATCAATACAAGGCTCACCAACGCAGCCTTGCCTGATTCAATGCGATTGCCCTTTTCCTTCAAATCAATGATCACCGGCAATGAGCCAATGATATCAATTACTGAAAACAGGATCAGACCTACCGATAATATATTTTTTGCATCCATTTTTTAATATTTATATAACCTGAAAGCCACCTGCATAAGGGTCGTCTGTGGGATCTACCAAAATGGTATTGTACCCATAGATTCTGGCCCAGCCCTCGATTGAAGGAATGATGGCATCAAAAGTTCCAACTTTTACTTCGTCTTCAATCTTTCCGGTAAAAGTGGAAGCTATGTAACTTTCATGTACAAATGATGCTCCCTTTTGTAAGCGGCCCTTTGCATACCACTGGGCCATCCTGGCAGAAGTGCCCGTACCACATGGACTTCGGTCGATGGCCTTGTCACCGTAAAACACAGCATTCCTGGCATCGGCATTTTCATTGATTGGTTTGCCTGTCCACATTACATGGCTGCACCCCTGTATGTTGACATCCAAAGGATGTATAAATTTGTACTGCTCGTTGATTATTTTACGGAGCGAACGACTCATAGCTATAAGCTGATCCGCAGTATAGTCAGAGAGGTCACTGAAGTTTTTTTGAGGGTCAACGATGGCATAAAAATTACCCCCATAAGCTACATCCACTGAGAGCAAACCCAAATCCGGGTGATTTACTTCCAGACCAGCAGAATGAAGAAATGAAGGCACATTTTTAAGCTTTACTGATTTTACTTTATGGTCAACTTGCCGGTACGTTATTTCAACCAGTCCCGCAGGAGTTTCCAGCCTAAGAAAGCCCTGATTTTTTGGGATGATTAAGCCTTCCTCGATGGCTATGGTAACAGTACCAATTGTGCCATGACCACACATTGGCAGGCAACCGCTGGTCTCAATAAACAAGACAGCCATATCATTTGCTGTATCTGAAGGTGGATACAAAATGGAGCCACTCATCATATCATGCCCTCTGGGTTCAAACATGAGTGATTTTCTGATCCAATCATAATGCTTTAAAAAAAAGAGCCTCTTCTGAGCGATGTTATCCCCCTCGAGTTGAGGAAAGCCCCCTGCAACCACCCTCACCGGATTACCACAAGTATGGGCATCAATGCAAAAAAATCTTCTTTTTTCCATCATTCAACATTGCCTTGTGTAAATAAGCCATTGATGGTACGCCAGCTGCCATTTGGATTTTCATTTCGCAAACACGACGGCAACAAATGTTCCGGCCAGTTTTGAAACGCCACCGGCCTCAACCATCTTCTGATGGCCTTGTTGCCAACAGCTGTAAAACGCGCGTCGGTAGTCGCCGGAAATGGACCTCCATGCACCATGGCATCGCATACCTCTACCCCTGTTGGTACCCCATTATAGATGACTCGCCCTGCTTTCTGTGTCAGTATTGGCATCAGTGTGTTTACAATCATTTCGTCTTGCTCAGCAGCAACAATGGTAGAAGTAAGCTGCCCCCCTAATACAGCGATGCAAGACAAAATATCAGCTACATCTTCGCATTCAACCAATAGAGAAAAAGGGCCAAAGACCTCTTCATGTAAGGTGGATTGAGCTCGAAATTCATCGGCCTTCACCGTTGCCACCACGGGCGTTCCAGTCCCTTCGGCAGATGGGGCTACCTGCGCCAATACGGCCACACCTTTGCTACCCGTCACTATTGTTTTTCGATCCACAAAATTTTGAAAGATGCCTTCATTGAGCATTTTAAAATCACGTATTTGTTCAATTTTTTGTGCCAGTGTATCCTTAAAATTATCCAATTCTGCTCCTTTAATACCAAAAAGCAGACCCGGGTTGGTGCAAAACTGACCTACGCCAACTGTAATGGCTGCAGCATACGTTTCTGCCCATTGATTGGCTCCCAATCGAAGTGCCGAAGGCAATAATAAAACCGGATTGACACTGCCCATTTCTGCAAAAACAGGGATGGGATCTTTTCTTCGTTGGGCATATTCATGGATGGCCATGCCCCCTTTAAGAGAGCCGGTAAAACCCACTGCTTTAATGGCAGAATGCTGGACCAGTATTTTTACTTCTTCAAAATCCCTGGCTTCAAAATGAATAAATAAGTCTTGGGGAAAGCCGTGCTTTTTTATAGCCGCTGCCAAGGCAGCTGCAACAATGGCTGAGGTTTTGGGATGCGCAGGGTGGGCTTTGTAGATAACCGAACATCCGGCGGCCAGGGCCGATGCTGTATCTCCGCCTGCCGTTGAATAAGCCAATGGAAAATTGCTGGCACCAAAAACTACCACCGGACCAATAGGGACCAAAGCAGAGCGCAAATCAGGTTTGGGCAGGGGTTGTCTATCCTGTATTGCGGTATCAATGACCGCCTCTTCATAGCTTCCATTTTGAATTGCATCGGCAAACATCCTTAGCTGACTACAGGTGCGTCCCCTTTCTCCCTGAAACCTTACGATGGGCAGATTGCTTTCTGCCGAAGCAGTCTGAAGCAGCTCATCGCCCAATGCTTCAATTTCATCGGCCATACCTCTTAAAAGTCCGGCCCTTTCAGCTTTGCTTTTGAGCAATGCCTGGTCCATAGCTTTTGTAGATCTTTTGGCCAAAGCCTCTATAGTATCTCTGTTTATCATATCAATCCAACTGTGGTCTGGTTCTTAGCCCTGTTTCAATAATTTTAATAATGCTTTCCCGCTCTGTTCCGCTCAACACCAACCTTGGTGGTCTTACATATTCTGTACCCAGGCCACAAAGCTGCTCTGCCAGCTTGATGTATTGTACCAATTTGGGATGAATATCCAGTTCGAGCAAAGGTAAAAACCAACGATACAGAGCCCTTGCCTCTGCCCATCTCTGCTGCTCGCAAAGTTGGTAAAGATGCACTGTTTCTTTAGGGAAGGCACACACCAAACCTGCTACCCAGCCATCGGCACCCAACACAAACGATTCCAATGCCAGGGTATCCACGCCACACATTACGCTAAGCCTGTCACCAAATCTGTTTTTTAAGCGGGTTACATTGCTTACATCCCGGGTTGACTCTTTTACAGCCTGAATGTTGTTGTGTTCATTTAACAATTTATCAAAAACCTCAAGGCTGACCAAATTTTTGTAGTCAATGGGGTTGTTGTAAATCATAATGGGTAGATCTGTTGAGGATGCTACTGAAGAAAAATACTGGTATAACTCATTGTCGTCTGCCTTGTACCTCATTGGAGGCAAAAGCATAAGGCCATTGGCACCCCATGACTGGGCATGTCCGGCTTTAGTTACCGCTTCCAAAGTTGAACCTTCTGCTATGTTTAGTATCACAGGTACGGAACCTTTGCACGCTTGAAGGGTGTATTTGACCAAAGTTTCCTTTTCATAATCATCCAATACACTGGCTTCACCCAGGGTGCCTCCCAGAATAATGCCATTGACCCCTGCAGCTAGTTGGAAGCTCAGATTGTGGCCAAATGTGTCCAAATCCAGGCTGCCGTCTTGCTTAAATTTGGTGGTAAGCGCAGGAAATACCCCCTTCCAGTTTACTTGCATTGCTTTTTTCACAAATATACAGAATAGGCTGTCAAGGTGAAAGCAAATATTGAGCGTAGTCACTTCGGAGATTGATGTCCATCAATAGACCTGACCTCAATTTTGACCAATTTTGAGGTAAAATTTCCACGATGCATTCCCTTATAGAAAAGTATAACTATGAGGTACCCCGGTATACCTCTTATCCTGTGATCACTCAATGGAAAGATCAGTTGGATGCCAGTTCATGGGCCGCCCAGGTCAAACAGCAATTATCAGCCAATTCGAGACTTTCACTCTACCTCCATCTTCCATTCTGTGAATCGCTGTGTACTTATTGTGGTTGTAATAAACACATTACAGTTAACCACAACGTCGAAGAACCCTATCTGGCCGCCATTTTGAAAGAATGGCAAATGTACACGTCGCTGCTGGAAGAAAAACCCATCATCAATGAGTTGCATCTGGGTGGAGGCACGCCCACTTTTTTTTCTCCTTCCAATCTCAGGGCGTTAATTGAAGGATTGTTTTCAGAAGGCATTGAAAGGGGAAGTGAAGCTGCATTTAGTTTTGAAGCACATCCATCCTCAACCACCACTGAACACCTCACCACATTGGCTTCACTTGGTTTTCAAAGACTGAGTTTGGGGGTTCAAACTTTTGATGAAGAAATTTTAAGGGTTATCCATCGTTTCCAAACCACCGAGCAGGTGTATGCAATATTCAACAAGGCCAAAGAAATTGGTTACAACTCCATTAATTTTGACCTCATCTATGGCTTGCCAAAACAAACCATCAACGACATTTACCAAACCATGGACCATGTGAGCAGAATGATGCCGGAAAGGATTGCATTTTATAGCTATGCCCATGTTCCCTGGACTGCTCCCAGCCAGCGAGCCTATGATGAAAATGATTTACCGCTGGGCGAGGAAAAGAGGGCTCTCTATGAAAAAGGTAAAGAACTGCTGCTCATTCTGGGATACGAAGAGATTGGAATGGATCATTTTGCACTGCCGGGCGATGGACTTGCCATAGCCAGACACAATGGTCATCTCAATCGAAATTTTATGGGCTATACAGACCTTGCCAGCGATAATATGTTGGGGTTGGGTGTTTCATCTATATCCGAATTGGGCAGAGCTTACCATCAAAATGTAAAAACATTAAAAGAGTATTATGATCACATTTCACTGGCTACCCTACCTACACTCAAAACCCATTTATTGAGTGAAACTGAACAAAAGACACGAAAGACCATAAAGAATCTGATGTGTCAGCTTCATGAGGTAGATTCAAGCGATATACAGATCAAAGATCCGGAAGCTTTAAAAGAAATGCAGGATGACGGCTTGATTGAATTTACAGACGAAAAATGGCAAATTACAGAACGGGGTCTACCCTTTATTCGAAACATTGCAGCATGTTTTGACCCTTATTACGAAAGAAAAACGGAAATCAAACAGTTTAGCTCTGCAATTTGATTTCCGTTAATAAACGATTTATTTGAATAGGGTAACATCACCCCTATAGGTCTTCATTTGACCATCAAGGAATTTGACTGTAGCAGTATATACATATACACCTGGCAAAGCCTGTTGTCCTCTGAAAAGGCCGTCCCAACCGGTGCTGGCGTCGGGTATATAATTGAAGTTGCTGTATACTACATTGCCCCATCTATCGTAGATGTAAAAGCTCTCTACGTTGACCACACCGTAGCCGGTGCGGATGTCAAAGAGTTTATTGCCTTCATTGCCCGATGGTAAAAAGATGTTGGGCAGGTAAACCCTTCTTTCATCTTTGACCAAAACATTGACTTCATCAAAGGCGGTGCAACCATTTTCATTGGTGACCACAAGTCGGATCAGCAAATCTGATTTGGGTGTACCTGCAACCTCTGTACATGGATCGCCAATACACGTGAGATCGCCCAGGCCCGACCACTGATAATTGATAATGGCAAATTCGGATTCAATAAACGGAGTTATTATTCCTACTTCTTCCCCCAGATTGATTTCTCTGTCTTCTCCCAATTCCACCAAAATGGGTTCAGGCTGGGTGATGACAGCGGTGGTATCAACCTTACATCCACTGGCATCAAAGATGCTCACCAGGTACTCTCCGGCAAACAACTGCAAACATGAGTCTATGGGAATGCGGAGTCCATTGTTGATTTGCATCGTATAGTTGCCGGCAACACCACCTACCACATCGCTCACAACAATGCAGGTGGTCCCTCCAAAGCAGTTGGGTGCCTCAGGAACGGCTACCTTTGCACTAATTGGATTGGGCCGCTCCATGCTATATGAAATCGAAGCAGTACACCCATTCTGGTCACTCACTGTAATGCGGTAAATGCCCTGGTCGAGGTTGGTTGCCAAATTGCTTTGAGATACATTAGGAGACCATACAAAATTATAGCCCACTCCTGGTATAGGTGTACCCCCGGATGCCAATAAACCCAACTGACCAATGCTGGTTTTACATGATAGTGGTATGGTAAGTGTTGAATCGATTTTTAGTTTCACGGTATCCACAGCTGTGATCAATACCGTATCACTTAATGTGCAACCATTGCCGTCTGTGACAACGAATGGATAGGAACCTGCGCATAAATTAAAAACCGTATTGCCATTGAAAGGTACTGTTGGCCAACTCACACTGAGGGCTCCGCCTGTGCCCCCGGTGGCTGTGACATCAATACGACCTGTGCAGCTACCTGCACAGATGCCAGAGGTCTGGTAACTTGCGTTGATTGCAGGAGGTGAGCTTACATCAAAAAAGACGGTGTCAGAAACACATTTGGCGTCGGTTACAAAGACCCAGTTTTTGCCGCCAGCCAACTTGGTGGCCGAATGTGGATTGAAAATGCCGCCACTCATTTCTCCGCTTGACCAGAAAAATTTATACCTGCCATCATTCACCGGGCCTCCGCTAGCAAGGGCCGTTGCTTTGCCATCTTCTTTACCGTTGCAACTTTCTGCAATAATATTGGAAACCGTGAGGGTAAAATCCGGAGGTGATGGCAATACAAGGGTAGTATCCTTGGTACAGCCGCTTTGATCGGTAAGTCGCACCTGATAGGTCCCCGGTTCTGCGGGTGCAAGCACTGAGTTGGTACCCAATACTTGATTGGGGTTTGAGACCAATGTCCATCTATAAGCATAAGATGGGGCTCCTCCTGTGGCTGTAATGCCCACACTGCCGGTGAAACCACCTCTGGGACATTCGGGTGCAATGAGTTCAACACCTGTTATGGATAAGCCATCTGGGTTGAGCAGAGGTACAGAAGCAATGGCTACACAGCCATCTACTGTCACTGTTACCCGGTAAGTTCCCCACGACAAGCCGGAGATGCTTCTAGTGGAACCCACCGGTCCAACTCCAATTTTTTCCCAGCTATAGGTTGCATTGGTGGGTACGGCTCCTTCAAAATTGACAATAACAGCACCATCTGCTCCATCTTTACAACTGATGGCTTTGAGCACGACGGCTTTGACCGAGTCAGTACCTGGCGCATTTTCCAAAGAAACCGTGATTACAGTATCGCACATTACATTGTCAGAAACCGTTACGGTATATGTTCCTTTTGGAAGATTTGTTCTAACATCCTGGGCTGTGGCATCATCGCTCCATTTGTAGTTATAAGTAGGTTCGCCACCTGAAGGAGTAAGTTGAATGCTACCCAGCCCTGTGCAGGAAGGATCTGTTTTATTGACCGCCACAACAAACTTGGAGAATGGCTGATTGATGGTAAAACAAAAAGTATCTCTGCAGCCGATGTTGGATCTGGAATAAATGCAGTAGTCACCGGCAGCCAGCGTATTGTTGAGATGGATGCCCATGGGACCACTGATGCCTCCTGGATGGGGTGTTGAAGTTCCGGCGTAGTAAGTATTCATAATAAATGAAGTGCCTATGCCCGAGCCACCTGCTTTAACTTCTACCTTGCCCGTGGATTCGCCAAAACAGGCAACGTCTTCTTTGTTGACGAGGGTAAATTCGGTCGCATTTTTGTAGGGGACAAATACCTGTTGATCAATCATACATGGCGAGAGATTACCTAAATAATTTATTGCATAATCCTGTATCTTGATGTTTAGAAGTCCAGCTGGAGCACTAGTCCAGGTGTATGGATTAGAAGTAGAAATAAAAGTATTACTGGGTGGTAACCTCAATTGATAAGGCTGTAAGCCGGTCTTTGGGGTGCCGCCGGAAACAGTAATTCGAATTATGGCATCATTCAATCCTTTACAGGATGCAGAATCCAGGATTTCGACCTGGGCCCTTAGCGTATCGGCATAGAGTGTGAAATCTTTTGAAATTACACAACCATTTGCATCCACTATGCTTGCCGAATATTTTCCGTTTCGCAATGCCTCAATGCTATCTTTTTTAAATTCACCATTCGACCATTTGACTGTATATGGAGAAAAAAGAACGTTGATATTGGTGAGTTTTATTTTTCCATTGTCTTCTGAAAAACAAGATGGGTTGAAAGTTACCCCATCAAAAGTTGGCTGTCCAGAGGGATCAATAAAAAATGGAATATTTCGCACATGTCCATCCGAGTCTGTGAGAATGATATTGTAATTGCCTCCTGATACATTGGGAACAGTAATCTGTTGTTTTTCTCCCACATTACTGCCGGAGGCAATAGACACCGCTCCTTTGAGCACATTGTAAGAATATGGGGCGGTACCACCAATGCCATAAAAAGTAATGGATCCGTCTGATGCACCGTTAACCGAAGGGACACAATAATATTTAACGATTGAAAAATCAGCCGCATTAACATTTACTGTACACGGTGATGAAGTTATTGTGAGTTTTCCAAATTCCGTTGTTCCTTCGAGGTTATCGTTGTTGTATATATATATTGGAGAAGATTCGCCCGGCTGACCTATAATGGTAAAACAAAGTGTGAAAATAAGACAATCATCAGTGATATTTACTGCAGGTATACCAGACCAAACAAATGCAATAACACCATTGTTTTTATCATTAAATTCATCTTTAGTGAGACCAGGAATACAACCTGTCGTAACAGGAGTTCCCGTATATGCCAATACAGTAGGGTCGTATCCAATGTCAAACTGCAATGAACTCAACTGGCTCACTGCTTGGTCTATAGTGAAGGTAATACACCTGGTATCCCCCGGCACACCATCTGCACAATCAATAGAAATATTGGTTGTCTGATCTTGTGCGCTGATCTCCTGGCTTTGGGCCAGAAAAAATGCCAGGCAAATGAGCAGTGCCCTTAAGTTCATGGAAATAGGATTTTTCATTCAAAACAAAACGCAAAAATATGGAATATTCCCGTAATATGAGCGTGGTTATCCCTTATTTAACACCCGTGTAAACCCTTAAAAAAGGCTTAGAGCTAAAATAAAATAACGCACACCCTTCATAAAAATTGCAGGAATGTCTATGGGTAAGAGTAAATTTTGTGAGCCATAGCTGCAACGCCATCAAATTTTATTTGATTTTTTTTAGTCGGGTCAGCGCTTTAGATGATCTTCGTCATAAAATTATCAGCCACCTACCCTGTTGAGGGAGGTGGCTGAACAATCACCCCTATGATTGATTTATTGCTCTTTGACTCAGCGTCTACAAAACCACGGCCTGGAGATGGTGTTTTTGCTGAATTTCTTCTCTGTATTTCTCAGCTTCATCTCTTGACGAGAAGGAGGCTGCTACTACCCGGAATAATTTTTTACCGGCGTTGTCTACTTTTTGAACGCTAACTTCTTTTTGCAACAACCTTGCCAATTCTTCCGATTGTCGCACCGCATTGGTTTCCTGGCTATAGGCCCCCAACTGCACCCAATATTGAACTGAAGCTACTATTTCCCTTTTTTCAACTTTCGCCGGCGCAGACCCCGATGTAAAAGCAGTAGAAGGGGAAGTATTGACCTTGTGAACAACGGGTTGTTCCAATTTTTTATCAATAACCGAGGCAAGCAGGCTTCTCATCTTTTTTATGCCCAGTGTTTCTTCTCTTCGCTCTACCATGACACCTTCCTGGTTGAAGATGAGCACAGTTGGCAAAAATCGAATGTCGAACCTACTTTTCATCTCAAAACCTTCCATATCATCGATGTTGACACGAAGGGTGATAAAATGTTGTTGCAATTGCCCTATTACTTCAGGGTCCTTAAAGGTATTTTCATCCATCCATTGGCATGGATTGCACCAGGGTGCGTAAAAATCCACAAAAAGCAGCTTGCCTTGTTCGCTTGCCTGCATTTTAGCTTTTTCAAATGCCCCTCTGTCCAGACTGTTGCCCGCCATAAGCTGGGTCCAACTCAAAAACAAGATCAGCAACTTCATCCCTATTTTTGTCATGGTTTTATGCATTTGTGAGGAAATAGTTTAATGTATTAAAAATTACTGTAATATGTTACAGTACTAATTAGCAACCAATAATGATGCCAACTGGTATAAACGAAATAACATTAAATAAATTATTATGTATATTTAACTGTATTTCTATTGTTTACGATTTATGATAATATTTAATTTATTTAACATTGATTGTTCTATGCTTGCATCATAACCGCATTCCTCCATCTTCCGGCTTTTGATTAAAGCAACAGCAAACCATGATTGCCGTCATGTAAAAAATGTATATTTGCAGCCGAAATCAGTTTTCAAATGACAAAGAGGAGGGCAGCCATTACCGGCGTTGCAGGATATGTTCCGGAAGATGTATTAACCAATGAAGATCTGTCGAAGATGGTAGATACATCCGATGAATGGATTACCACAAGAACCGGCATTAAACAACGCCACATCCTCAGGACTCCCGGCAAAGCCACCAGCGATATGGGCTACGAAATTGTGACTAGATTGCTGGAAAAAACAGGTGTGGCTGCAGAAGAAATAGAATTGCTCATTTGTGCTACCGTGACCGGCGACATGAAGTTTCCGGATACCGCCAATACCATACTCGAAAAAGTAGGCGCAAAAAATGCCTTTGGATTTGACATCAATGCCGCTTGTTCCGGCTTTTTATACGCATTGGCAACGGCGTCAAAGTTCATCGAAACGGGCACCTACACCAAAGTAGTTGTGGTGGGGGTTGATATGATGTCTTCCATCGTAGACTATACTGACCGTACCACGTGCGTTATTTTTGGTGATGGAGGAGGTGGGGTTTTACTGGAACCCAACGATGAAGATTACGGTGTCATGGATAGCATCTTAAAGGCAGATGGCGCCGGCAGGCAGTACCTCCACCTCAAAGCAGGAGGGTCCCTAATGCAAACCACCGAAGAAACGGTCAAACAACGATTGCATTACGCCTACCAGGATGGAAAACCCGTATTTAAAGCAGCGGTAACGGGTATGACTTCAACCTTGCGTGAAATTATGGAACGCAATGGCCTCAACAACGACACCGTAGAATGGCTTGTACCCCACCAGGCCAATATGCGCATCATCAACTCCGTGTCAGAGATGCTCGATTTTCCAATAGAAAAAGTGATGATCAACATCCAGAACTACGGCAATACCACCGCAGGCACCCTTCCCCTTTGCCTTGCGGATTATGAAAGTAGGTTAAAAAAAGGTGACGACATATTGCTGACAGCATTTGGTGGAGGCTTTACCTGGGGCAGCGTTTACATCAAATGGGCTTACGACGGCAAGGCTTAATACCCTGATTTTCATTTCTCTGTGTATTCCTTTGGCAATATTGCCGGTAAATGATTATTTTCGCCCCGTTTTTTAAAAAATTATCAATCAATGGCATCAACCGCAGACATCAGAAACGGACTTTGCATTAGTTACAACAATGATATTTTCACCATCGTGGAATTTCAGCATGTGAAACCAGGAAAAGGAGCCGCTTTCGTGAGAACAAAACTCAAATCCCTTACTACTGGCAGGGTAATTGACAACACTTTCCCTTCAGGACACAAGATCGACGATGTAAGGGTGGAAAGAAGAAAATTCCAGTTTCTTTACAAAGATGAGAATGGCTACCACTTTATGGACAATGAAAGTTATGATCAGGTAGAACTGAAAGAAGCCTTCCTCGATCGTCCGGAATTTTTAAAGGAAGGTGCAGAAATTGAAATTCTTTTCCACGCAGAAAAAGAAATTCCACTTACAGCAGAAATGGCTCCCCATGTTGTTTTAGAGGTAACCTATGCTGAACCAGGGGTGAGAGGAGACACCGCTACCAACGTGACTAAAAATGCAACTTTGGAAACCGGTGCTGAAGTCAAAGTACCCATCTTCATCAATGAAGGTGATAAAATTAAGATCGACACCCGTACAGGTGACTATCTTGAAAGGATGAAATAACGACATCTGCGAAATAAAATTTTGCATTTTTCTCCTTTTTAATTTAATATTTTGATGATAAAAACCAGTTTGCGAAAGTGGTCGGAATGAAGAATTTGCCCTATCTTTCGCCAACTGATCTAATAACCAATTAAAATAGAATGAGCATGACCTTTAAAGAAATTCAGGACCTGATCAAATTGATGGACAAGTCAAATTTGAGTGAATTCAGCTTTAAAACTGAAACTTATGAAATAAAGATCAAGGGCCCCAGGTCTTATGCGCCAGCGGTAATGACCACTGCACTTCCGGTTGCCGCTCCTACCCTTCCACAGATGCCGTCAGTTGTTGCGCCAAGTTCGGCCCCTGCTGCGGAAGCCAGCAAGGCAGAATCCTCTCCAAAAGCCGGTACTGCCAGCAATCTGATTGAAATTAAGAGTCCAATGGTTGGTACCTTCTACAGGTCATCGGCTCCTGATAAACCTGCCTTTGTTTCTGTGGGTGATAGCGTACAGAAAGGAAGTGTGGTATGTATCATTGAAGCGATGAAACTTTTCAATGAGATTGAGAGCGAATTTGCCGGTAAGATTGTAAAAGTAATGGTTGAAGATGCTTCACCGGTAGAGTACGATCAGGTATTGTTCCTGGTAGAACCCTGATTACCGATTCACAAAAAACTGACACATGTTTAACAAGATATTGATTGCCAATCGCGGTGAAATCGCGCTACGCGTAATACGCACATGTAAGGAGATGGGCATTAAAACGGTGGCCATTTATTCTACAGCAGACAAAGACAGCCTTCATGTGCGTTTTGCAGATGAAGCCGTTTGCATAGGCCCTCCTGCTTCTGCCGATTCCTACCTCAACATACCCAAAATCATGGCTGCGGTTGAAATAACCAACTCTGATGCAGTACATCCCGGTTATGGCTTCCTGGCAGAAAACGCCAAATTTTCAGAAATCTGTGCGGAATATGGTGTGAAATTTATCGGCCCCACTCCTGACCAGATCAGAAAAATGGGTGATAAAATTACTGCCAAAGAAACTATGATTAAAGCCGGCGTTCCGGTAGTACCAGGTTCAGGAGGCTTGCTTAAAGACGTAAAGGAAGGTATTAAAATAGCCAATGAAATAGGCTACCCTGTGATACTCAAAGCCACTGCAGGTGGTGGTGGAAAAGGTATGCGTGTAGTTTGGAATGACGGCGAATTTGAAGACGCATGGAACAAGGCACGCATGGAAGCCAAGGCTGCCTTTGGCAATGATGGCATCTATGTTGAAAAATTCATTGAAGAACCCCGTCACATTGAATTCCAAATCATTGGCGACCAAATGGGCACGGTAGTCCACTTGTCGGAAAGAGATTGCTCCATCCAGCGCAGACACCAAAAGCTGGTGGAAGAAAGTCCGTCTCCGTTTATGACAGATGAATTGCGAGAGAAGATGGGAGACGCAGCTGTGAAAGCAGGTCAGGCCATCAATTACGAAGGTGTGGGTACCATCGAGTTTTTGGTTGACAAGTATCGCAATTTCTATTTCATGGAGATGAATACCCGTATCCAGGTTGAACACCCGGTGACCGAAGAGGTGATTGACCACGACCTTATCAAAGAACAAATCAAGGTAGCCGCTGGTATACCCATCTCAGGTAAAAACTATTTTCCTACCATGCATGCAATGGAATGCAGGATCAATGCTGAGGACGTTTACAATGGCTTCAGACCCAATCCGGGCAAGGTAAATTCATTCCACACACCCAAAGGGCATGGTGTGAGGGTAGATACGCATGTTTACGCGGGTTATACCGTACCACCCTTTTATGATTCAATGATCGCCAAACTCATTTGTAAGGCACAAACACGAGAGGAGTGCATCACCAAAATGCAACGTGCCCTTGATGAGTTTATCATTGAAGGCATAAAGACCACTGTTCCATTTCACATACAGTTGATGAAAAACGAGGATTTCCGCAATGGCAATTTCCATACCGGCTTCCTCAACAACTTTGAGATCCAACCCGAGTAATCGGTCTGCGGACTTATGAAAGGGCTGGAACGGTTAATCGCCTATCTGGGTCGGTACAAAGCCGCCATCGTTGCCAGTATTTTGTCCAACCTGCTCTTATCGGTGTTTACAGTAGTAAGCATACCGGTAATCATCCCTTTTTTTCAGCTGCTTTTTGACCGTGTACCGTCCACCGCCACTGGCAAAACAGGGGTGGAAGCATGGATGAATGCCCAATTCCTTCAACTCATCCAAAGTCAGGGCAAGGAAACCGCACTCGTATTTGTGTGTATTGTCATCGTAATTATATTTTTCCTCAAAAACCTGTTTCGTTACCTGGCATTGTATTACATTGCCCCGGTGCGCAACGGCATCGTGAGAGATTTAAGGCACGACTTATTCACCCACTTCCTCGCGTTACCATTGTCATTTTACAATGAGGAGCGAAAAGGCGACCTCATGAGCAGGGCCAGCCTCGATGTACAGGAAATTGAATGGTCGATTCTCAATGTCATAGAATCTATTTTTAAGGCCCCCATCATCATAGCGGGCTGCCTGATTTTTATGTTTTACATCAGCGTAAAACTCAGCTTATTTGTATTTGTCCTCTTGTTGTTCACGGCCCTCATCATTGGCGGAGTGGGCAGATCGTTGCGTGCATCATCGGGCACTGTGCAGCAAAAATTGGGCAATCTATCCTCCATGATAGAAGAGACCTTGTCCGGTTTGCGCATCATCAGGGCTTACAATGCACAGGCATACACGCAGCGAAAATTTAATCAGGAAAACGAAGCATATTACAAAACCCTCAATACCCTCTTGCGCAAAAGAGACATGGCGGCCCCTCTCTCGGAATTTCTGGGAGTTACAGTAGTAGCAGTGCTGTTATGGTACGGCACCATGCTGGTGATGCAACAAACCATGAGCCCTGAAACCTTTTTTGCCTTTGTATTTGCCTTTTACCAAATCATAGAGCCTTCCAAATATTTTGCCTCTGCATGGTACAACGTACAAAAAGGAAGGGCAGCTATGGATCGGATCGAGGTCATTCTTGCTACCGAAATAAGCAAGCCACACAGCGATGGGCAAATGGATATTCGGGAATTTAATCATGAAATCACCTTCGACCACGTGGGGTTTACCTATGCCAATGCCGAAAAGCCGGCGCTCAAAAACATTAGTTTTTCTGTTAAGAAAGGTGAAAAAGTAGCCCTTGTAGGCCCTTCCGGTGGAGGAAAAAGCACGTTGATGGACACCCTGATTCGTTTTCAGGAAATAGATAACGGAAGTATTACCATAGATGGAAAAGACATACGTCAGTTGAAGGTTGATGCCCTGCGATCACTGTTTGGCGTGGTAACCCAGGAAGCCATACTTTTCAACGACAGCATAGGCCAAAACATCGCTTTTGGAGAAGAGAACATAGACGAAAACAAAATAAAGGACGCTGCCATCACAGCCAATGCGCACGACTTTATTTCTGCCACCACTGAAGGTTATGCGCACAATATTGGCGACAAAGGAAACAAACTCAGTGGAGGGCAAAAACAACGCCTCACCATTGCTCGTGCGGTGTACAGAAATCCACCCATTTTGATACTCGATGAAGCTACTTCGTCGTTAGATTCTGAGTCGGAAAAAATTGTACAGGAAGCCATTGACCACATCATGAAAGACAGAACCTCATTTGTTATAGCCCACAGACTATCCACCATCAAAAAGGCCGATAAAATTGTGGTAATTGAAAAAGGTGAGGTGTTGGCCATTGGAAAGCACGATGAGTTGTACAGCCAGTCTGCACTTTATAGAAATTTAGTAGACAATCAAAATATGGCCATATGAAAAGCACGATTTTTGGAGTATTTATGCTTTCCTTTTTGTTGGCACAGGGCCAGTCTATTAAATGCCTGCCCGCTGCTGGCGACAACTATATCCGATGTGCCCATACCGATAAGATAGAAACTTTCCTAACAGAGCCTTCAACCAATGGTTACTGGGATTTTGGTTTTTTGAAAACGTATTATGCCATTACCGAAAAGTTTGAAAAAGCCAGTACCGGATCTATGACTAAGTCCTTTCCGGGCGCAAGTCTCGTTTGGAAAAAAAACAACAATGAAGAAGAATACCTATTTATAAAAGATGGCGCCCTTTATTCTTTGGGCAAATCAGTAGAGCTCCCTTTTTCCAAAAACAAACGCGATATCTTGCGCTATGAGCCTGCCAGGAGGATATTTCAAACCGGACTGAAAAAAGGAGAAGAAATAGAAAACCGCTACACCATGCATGTAGTGATGGCAAGAAAAGACATCAACCTCAAACTCAATTTTATTCCTGCACAGTTTGACAGCATTTGGCTGGAATTGAGCTATACCGAAAAAGGAGAACACCTTGGCGAAGGCAATGTCAGTCTTGGAGGCAACTCATCGCAGGTTGTCAAAATGGAATACAGCATTCTCCAAAATTACAGGGTCAAAGGAAGGAGGCCACACGGCAGATGGGAAGCGTACGACAAGTTATTTGGAAATTCATTACCTGCAGATCTCTCTTCGTATCTGAGATTACAACAATACAATCGCGTAGATTTTTTATCTCCCGATTATGTTGGATTGATGATTAGCTATGAATACATGAACAACTCCATTACCCGCGTCGATTACCAAAACAGGGATGTGGAAAGTCAGGTAGCTCAACTTCAATACAATGACTTTGGCATAGTAGCTCACCCCAACCCCAGCTACGGCCCTGTCCTGATAGATTTGTTTAATTATCCTTTTGACGACTACACCCTGGAAGTATTCAACATTGTGGGCAAAAGAGTATTTGTGAGGTCTTTCACCTCAAAAGATGGTCGAATGCTCCGCGTTGATTTATCTGCATTAAAAAGGGGCACCTACCTCTATTCCATCTTTGATGGCAACAAGCGTAAGATGGTTACGAAGCGGGTGAGTTTGATTGGGATATAGGGGATAGGGGTTAGGCGCTAGGTTTTTTTTGATAACGAAGGGCTAGCCATGTTAAAAATATTACAATCAAAGATAAGAAATGAAATTTATAATAAAAGGAAGTCTTATTTGAGGGCGCGATATTAGATGCAGTGATCCGGCTCCAGGCTATAAAAGCATCAGCAATGGGTAATTGTCCAAATAGATATCGTTTATTGTTTGATGTGGTGAGTGGGAAGCCAAATGCATTTATGGTCTTGTATTGATCTTCGGCAGAATGTATATTTCCGACTGCTGCATGAGTGCCTACTGAAACAATGGTTGCAGCAAAACCTACTCCTAAAATCACGGGGCCGGAATCAATGTCGCTTTCACCGGATTGGCCTTTGGGAAATTCTGAAATAAAAGGCAATCCAAATAAAGTTGTCGCGAAATATTTTTGAAATTGTTGATATTGTGATTTTGCAAAAAGGGGGTCAATTTCAGCAAGCAGCCTTATCATTAGACTACTAGAGCTACCCCTTGCTCCAGACAAAATCTCGCCAGTTGTATAATGCACCTGATGTGGAATCATTTGCGTTTTTTCATCCAGCTTCGATTTAATTTCCTTAACCCAGGCAACAACAAACGAATTGTACTTACTATCCAAAATCTTATGGTAATGGGCCAATGAAGCTATGGCCACCACATTGTCTGCCGGCCATGCAGCACCCTCATAAGATAGTAAAAAAGGAGACTTTGATTTTTCAAAAGCTGAGAAAATTTCTTTGCAATTCGACTCGTATTGATTTATGAGTTCAGCTCTGTTATTAAATGAATCATTTATTAACAGTATCTTCGATAGAAGGTAATTTTTCCAACCCAATAAGAAAATGCCATAGGAGGGTGAGATATTTTCATCAAAATTCCAAAATACTTCAGGTGCAGTTATTTGTTCATAAGCATACAATGCCTCCGTCAGCGCTTGACTCCGTAATTTTTGATCATTACTTTTTATCCCAACTTCACACCAGGTGAGGCCATACAAAACATGAATAAAAACGAAACCTTCGGGATAAAGATGCTGCATTCGATATGCCAGTTTATTATGCCTAAGTTCATATTTTAGAAAATTTTGTTGCAGCAACACCACCTTCATTGTTTGCTGAAAATCACTTTTAACTGGCAATAATTTTAAGTTGATCCACAAAACCAGTATTGTGAATAAAACCAATAAATATTTAGTGAATTGGAGTAGCAAGGTCAAACCATCGAATTGAATAATAAAGGTAGCTGGTAAGCCGTCATTTCATATTAAAACGAGAATAATTCGTCGGTATTATATTTACTGAAAGGTTGCCCCGTTGATTGGTATTACTATTTCTACTAAAATTATTATCCTACATTTTTTTCACATAAAAGGAAAAGCAAATCTGCTTACCTCAGCCATCGGTCGACCTAATCCTCTTTGATGATCCGCTTCCTATTTGGTATTGGAATTTCCGGAAGAGATCTTTCAAAATTGAAAAAAAGCGCAATAAACCGCCCACTCCCGTAATTCGAAATTCACAATTGAACCCAACCCCCGTAATTTAAAATTCGTAATTGATACCACTCCCGTAATTCGAAATTCGTAATTCGCAATTGAATATCAACCATTTACATATTAAAACCCAACACTCACCTACCCTCCTTGCTTTTCTCCCTCCCACTCCTTATATTTACCTTAAATTTTTTTCCTTGCGTTTTTTCCTCATAGCCGGGCTTGCTTTATTGTTTACTTTTCAGCTCCACGCCACCCACAATCGGGCCGGAGAAATCACCTATCAGCAAATCGGACCCCTGACGATTCGTATGACCATCACCACCTACACCAAAGAAAGCAGTTTTGCTGCCGATCGGGATAGCCTCGAGATCTTTTGGGGTGATGGACTTTCGCAATGGATCAAGCGCGCCAATGGCAAAGGTCAGTCTCTGGAAAATGATGTCAAACTCAATATTTACACCGCAGAACATACTTATCCCGGTCGCTCGACCTATACCATATCATTCGTGGATCCCAACAGATCGGGCAACATTGTCAATATCAATTATCCACGGTCGGATGAAATTCCTTTTTATCTGGCCACACGTTTTACTTTACTCGACTTACAGTTTCAGGGCTACAACAACAGTGCAGTGCTGCTCCAGCCTCCCATCGATGTGGCATGTGTAGGACAACCCTTCATCCACAACCCCAATGCTTATGACCCCGATGGAGATAGTTTGTCGTATGAGCTAATAGCACCCCTGGCGGCTGAAAATGAAAATGTACCCAATTACTTTTTCCCCAACCAGATATTACCGGGATCATTCAACAATATTTCACTTGATGCGCGAACGGGAGAATTTAGGTGGGAGTTTCCCCCACAGATAGGTGAATACAACATTGCCATGCGAGTGAATGAATGGCGCAATGGGGTAAAAATCAATTCCATCATTCGCGACATGCAAATTCTGGTACGCAACTGCAATACCACACCTCCCGTCATCAAAGTAGTGGATGAGTTGTGTGTAGTGGCAGGCACAACCATACGTCTGCCCATAGAAGTCAACGACAAAGATGTAGGTCAAAAAGTGAGGCTGACTGCCACCGGAGGACCGTTTGTAGAAGAGGATGGTGCCCAACTCATTGCACCAACCGTTTTTGCCCCTGTTCCTTTTGAGGGAGAATTATTCTGGCAGACTACCTGCAACCACATATCCGGAGAGTATTATCAAATTGTATTAAAAGCCATTGACAACGCCTTTGGCGATACCTTTGGATTGGCCACCCTAAAGACCATACGCATCAAGGTGGTTGGTCCTGCAGTTGAAAATCTGAAAGCAGAAACGGAGGGCACAGACCAGGTGAAACTCAGTTGGGATAAACCCTATGACTGTGACCAAACCAAAGACGATTATTTTTTTGGATTTTCGGTCTGGCGGCGTGAACAATCGTACGAGTTGCCCATAGACAGTTGTGAGACTGGCACACTCTTTCCAAACTATACACGTTTGGTATTCAGCACGAGAGAAAGCAGTGGCAACAGCTATGTATTTACCGATAAAAACCTTCAACCCAACACCACTTATTGCTACCGTGTTCTGGCTGAATTTGCATTAAAAACAAGCACAGGCAATCCATTCCGTAAAGTTGAAAGTCTGCCATCAGAAGAGGTGTGCCTGATGTTGAGGAGAGATATCCCTCTTTTTGTAAAAACAAGTGTTGATGTCACAGGAACCAATAGTGGTGCCGTTTCTTTGCGATGGACCAAGCCATTACTGCAAGACTTTGACACATTAACGCTAAGGCCACCATATGTAACAGAGCTGTATCACCGTCCCTACGGAGCAGCCAATTTTAGTGCTGTGGCGAATTCCAGAAAAACAGCCACTACTTTTAAAGGCTGGATTGACACCAGCTTCGTTTATACCAACATCAATACCCTGAACGTAGGACATGAGTACGATTTGAAATTTTACTACAACGACAACATGCCTTATGGCAATGTGCCCGATGCAGGTACTGTATTTTTGACAATTGAATCAGGGGATAAAAAAAATAAATTGAGCTGGACCGCAGCCACACCATGGAGCAACCGCATCTACAGGATACTTCGTGAAAATGTACAAGGTGTATTTGAGGAAATTGGAAGCACCAGAAATACTGAATTTGTAGATCTGGGTATAACCAATGGTATTAATTATTGCTATCGCATAGAGTCTATTGGCAGTTATGCCATTGATCAAATTGAGGAGCCTATCTTAAATTTCTCACAAAGGCTTTGTTCCATCCCTATTGACAACGAAGCTCCATGCATACCGATTCTCAACGTGAGCACCATTTGCGAAAGCGATGACTATGATCCTGAAGATTTGAGAAATGTGCTAAGATGGAAGGGTCCAGCTGATTGTACAGATGACGAATTGCCCTCCATTTATTACGTCTATTTCAGGAGAGTAATCACGGATACTTTCCAATTGATTGCGGAGGTCAACGGAAATTCCAATACATTTTACCACCTGCCGGATTCCAACGACATTTCGGGTTGTTATAAAGTAAGTGCGTTGGATAGGGCTGGCAATGAGAGTCAGCCTTCCCCGGAAGTATGTATAGAAAATTGCCCTGTATATGAGCTGCCCAATACCTTCACACCCAACAATGATGGTAAAAACGAACGTTTTGTCCCTTTAAAAAACTATTTTATTCACGGCATTGACTTTAAAATTTTCAATGAATGGGGAAATTTGATTTTTACTTCCACCGACCCCGAAATCCAGTGGACGGGTAAAGACAATAGTGGCAAAGATGTAGCAGATGGTTCGTACTATTATCATTGTACTCTTTTTGTAAAGACCAGTGATGGCATACAAAAATTTAAAAATTTAAAAGGATTTATCAACGTATTGCGCTAATGTTTTCAGGAATTATAGAAAAGATCGCCCGGGTAAATGGCATCCGGGAGGAGGGTACCAATCGGCATTTTACCATAGCAAATCCTTTTGGAGATGAGGTATATGTTGATCAGTCAATAGCCCACAACGGTACTTGCCTTACGGTGGTAGACATCGACCATTCGGGTGGACAATACACGGTTACAGCAGTAAAAGAAACACTCGACAAGACCAATCTCGGAATGTGGGAAGAAGGGACATTGGTAAATCTTGAGCGTTGTATCAAAGCAGATGCCCGAATGGACGGTCATTTTGTACAAGGGCATGTTGATTTAACATCAAGCTGTCTGGAAATAATGGATGAAGAAGGTAGTTGGCGCTATACCTTTGAGTTGCCAGAAGGATACCGCCACCTGGTAGTAGACAAAGGAAGCATTGCCATCAATGGAACAAGCCTTACGGTGATCCTGGATCCATTGCGTCCCAATGTTTTTCACGTAGCCATCATTCCCTACACGCATGCACATACCAATTTCCACACACTTAAGGTCGGTGATTTGGTCAACCTTGAATTTGATATTTTGGGTAAATATATGAGCCGATTTGTGGAAGTGATGAAGCATTGAAAATGAAAGCGCATAGCCACTCAAAATAATAACCCAAATTATCTTTTCCTGGATATAAAAAAAAAGAGGCAAAACGAAATGTCTGCCTCTTTTAATATTTGTGAGCTGCGAATTCGCTTATTCAGCTACTTCGTTTTCAACCTCTTCTTCAATTTCAGCTTCATTGACGTTTCTTACGCCCATGTTGCGGAATACTTTTGTACCGGTACCCGCAGGAATCAATTTACCTACGATTACGTTTTCCTTCAAACCATTGAGGTAGTCGGTCTTGCCGCTCATGGCTGCAGTACTCAATACTTTGGTGGTTTCCTGGAAGGATGCCGCTGAGATCCATGAGTAAGTACCCAAAGAAGCCCTGGTAATACCTTGAAGCAATGGCCTTGATGTTGCAGCCAATGCATCTCTTACTTCAATGGTCTTTTTGTCATTTCTTTTCAGGAATGAGTTTTCTTCTCTCAACTGACGAATAGAAACGATTTGACCTACGTGGTAACGATTGGATTCACCTGCTTCAGTGACGACTTTTTTATCAAAAATGTAGTCATTTTGCTCAAGGAATTCGTGTCTCGTAACAGCTTCTCCCTCGAGGAAGGTAGTGTCTCCCGGTTCTACGATTTCCACATCACGCATCATTTGTCGAACGATAACTTCAATGTGTTTGTCGTTGATGTTGATACCCTGTGAACGGTATACTTCCTGTACACCATTTACCAGATAAGATTGTACGGCGAAAGGCCCTTTGATGTCGAGGATGTCCATAGGTGATACCGCTCCGTCTGTGATTGGATTACCAGCCCTAACGAAGTCACCTTCCTGAACGAGCATGTGCCTTGACAAACCAACGAGGTACTTCCTCCTTTGTCCAGTCTTTTCATCATCGATAAAGATTTCCCTGTTACCCCTCTTAATTTTGCCGAAAGTAATGATACCATCGATTTCAGCAACGGTTGCAGGGTTGGATGGATTACGGGCTTCGAACAATTCGGTTACCCTTGGAAGACCACCCGTGATATCCTGGATCTTACCCAGACTTCTTGGGATTTTTACAATCTTTTGTCCTGCCTGAATTTCGGCTCCATCTTCAATAGAGATATAAGCTCCAACCGGAAGTGAATAGGTTTTCAACTCTTCACCTGCAGGCGAAATGATGCGAATGATTGGAATCTTCTTTTTGTTTTTTGGTTCGATGATGACCTTGTCGGCATAACCGGTCTGGTCGTCTCTCTCCACACGGTAAGTTACCCCTTCTTCTACACCTTCAAACTGCGCAATACCCCTGAATTCAGAGATGATAACGTTGTTGAATGGATCCCATTCACAAATGACATCTCCCTTGCCCACTTTCTGATTGTTTTTCACTTTCAGGTCGGAGCCGTATGGGATGTGGTGGGTGTTGAATACCTTACCCGTTTCCGCATCAACGATTCTGATTTCACCTGACCTTGAAAGAACAACGGTGGCGTGATCTGTGCCCTCTGTAACTTTGATGTTGTCGAATTCGATTTTACCTTCAAACTTGGAAACGATTTCTGACTCTGTTTTGGTCACCGAGGCAATACCACCCACGTGGAATGTTCTCAGGGTAAGCTGTGTACCCGGTTCACCGATCGACTGTGCCGCAATGATACCTACTGCATCACCAGTCTCAGCGATCCTGCCGTTGGCCAGGTTTTTACCATAACACTTGGCACAAACACCGCTCTTTGTTTCGCATGTCAATACAGAACGTATGGTTACACTTTCGATGCCCGCATCTTCAATTCTACGAGCGATGTCGTCACTGATGTATTCACCCGCTTCCAGAATAATTTCATCTGTCACCGGATCTACAATCGAGTATAATGTAAACCTGCCTACAATTCGGGATGAAAGGTTTTCAATTACACTTTCATTGTCTTTGAGGGCAGATGTTTCAATACCTCTTAAGGTATCACAGTCGTTTTCTGTAATGATAACATCTTGTGCAACGTCTACCAACCTTCTGGTAAGGTAACCCGCATCGGCTGTTTTCAGGGCCGTATCGGCAAGACCCTTACGGGCACCGTGCGTAGAGATGAAATATTCCAATACCGAAAGTCCTTCGAGGAAGTTGGAAAGGATTGGGTTTTCGATGATGGCACCTCCAGTGTCTCCTGACTTTCTTGGTTTTGCCATCAAGCCCCTCAGTCCCGCCAACTGTTTGATCTGTTGCTTACTACCCCTTGCACCTGAATCCAGCATCATAAACACGGAGTTGAATCCGCCTTTGTGTTGCGATAACTCCCGCATCAGGTTTTCAGTGATCATGTTATCGGCGAACGTCCATTTGTCGATTACCTGGTTGTATCGCTCATTAGGCGTAATCAAACCCATGTTGTAGTTATCCCAAACCTCATCTACTTCCAACTGTGCATCAATGAGGGTTTGCTCTTTGATGGACGGTGTGATGAGGTCTCCGATGTTAAACGACAAGCCGCCTTTAAATGACCAGTAGAATCCCAATTCTTTGATTTCGTCAAGGAACTGAGCTGTGGCATAAAAATCGGTCCTGATGATGATATCCGAGATTACCTTTTTGAGGTTTTTCTTGGTCATCAGAATATTGATAAATGGTACACTGGCTGGTACGGCTTCGTTGAAGATAACCCTTCCTACGGTAGTTTCCACGAGGCCCTGCCCAATGGTTCCGTCTTCTTTCTGAACCCTAGACTTAACGTGAATGGGTGCATGAAGGTCGATTTTACCTTCGTTGAAGGCAATCATTACCTCTTCGGCAGAATAAAACTTCATGCCGGCACCTTTAACTTCTCCCTTTCTGGCTTTGGTCAGGTAGTACAGACCCAAAACCATGTCTTGAGATGGAAGGGTCACAGGAGATCCATCCTGCGGGTTGAGCATGTTGTGTGAAGACAACATCAATACCTGTGCCTCCAGGATTGCAGCGTGACTCAATGGCACGTGAACGGCCATCTGGTCACCGTCAAAGTCGGCGTTGAATGCACCACACACCAGCGGGTGAAGCTGGATGGCCTTACCCTCTACCAATCTTGGCTGGAATGCCTGGATAGAAAGTCTGTGAAGGGTCGGCGCCCTGTTGAGCAATACCGGATGCCCTTTCAAAATATTTTCAAGGATTTCCCAAATGATGGGATCCTTTTTGTCGACTAATTTTTTGGCAGATTTAACCGTTTTAACAACTCCCCTTTCGATGAGTTTGCGAATGATAAACGGCTTAAACAATTCGGCTGCCATTCCTTTGGGAATACCGCACTCGTGTAATTGCAGGGTTGGACCTACCACGATTACAGAACGACCTGAATAATCCACCCTCTTACCCAAAAGGTTTTGACGGAAACGACCCTGTTTTCCTTTTAGGATATCGCTGAGTGATTTCAGTGCCCTTCCTCCTTCTGCTTTGACAGCATTGGATTTTCTTGAGTTGTCAAACAATGAATCCACGGCTTCCTGCAACATCCTCTTTTCATTCCTGAGGATTACTTCAGGGGCCTTGATTTCCAACAACCTCTTCAAACGGTTGTTTCGGATGATAACCCTTCTGTATAAGTCATTGAGGTCGGAACTTGCAAACCTACCGCCATCGAGAGGAACCAATGGACGAAGTTCCGGTGGTATTACCGGAAGGTACTGGATGATGGTCCATTCAGGACGGTTGGTATTTCTTTCAAACCCTTCTTTGAATGCTTCAACAACGCGCAATCTTTTAAGTGCTTCAGACTTTCTTTGCTGAGAAGTCTCCACTGAAGCCTGGTGTCTGAGATCATATGACAGGTTGGCCAAATCCAAACGCATCAACAGGTCGAAGATGGCTTCGGCACCCATTTTGGCGATAAATTTATTGGGGTCGCTGTCTTCCAACATGTGGTTTTCCTTTGGCAAGGAGTCAACGATGGCCAAATAGTCTTCTTCTGAAAGGAGGTCCATGTTTTTCACTTCTCCTTCCTTGATACCGGTTTGAATTACTACAAATTTTTCGTAGTAAATGATGGACTCAAGGTTTTTGGATGACATACCCAGAAGGTAGCCAATCTTGTTGGGAAGAGACTTAAAAAACCAGATGTGCACCACAGGAACCACCAATTTGATGTGGCCCATGCGCTCCCTTCTGACTTTCTTCTCCGTTACTTCTACACCGCAGCGATCGCACACAATGCCTTTGTATCGGATCCTCTTATATTTTCCACAATAACATTCGTAATCTTTTACCGGACCAAAGATTCTCTCACAGAAGAGTCCATCTCTTTCTGGTTTATATGACCTGTAGTTGATGGTTTCCGGCTTCAATACCTCACCTCTTGAACGCTCCAGGATTTCATCAGGAGACGAGAGGCTGATTGTAATTGAATCGAAAGCCTTACCAACCTTTGCAACTTTTTTTAATGCCATTTGCAGGTATGTTTTTTTAGATTATTCAAATTTAATATCAAGTGCCAAACCTCTCAATTCATGTACCAATACATTGAATGATTCCGGGATGTTTGGTTCCGGTAAATTCTCACCTTTGACGATGGCTTCGTATGCCTTGGCACGACCGATGATATCATCCGACTTGATGGTAAGCAATTCTCTGAGGATGTTGGATGCACCGAATGCTTCGAGTGCCCATACCTCCATCTCACCAAAACGCTGACCCCCAAACTGTGCCTTACCACCCAACGGCTGTTGTGTAATGAGTGAGTATGGACCGATAGAACGCGCGTGCATTTTATCATCAACCATGTGAGAAAGTTTCAACATGTAAATAACACCTACCGTAGCCTGCTGGTGGAATCTGTCGCCAGTTTCACCGTCATACAGATAGGTTTGACCAAGTGATGGCAGGTTGGCCTTTTTCACATAGTCATCGATCTCATGTACACTTGCTCCATCAAAGATCGGAGTGGCGAACCTCAAACCTAGGTTTTTGCCAGCCCAACCCAAAACGGTTTCAAATATCTGACCCAGGTTCATCCTTGAAGGTACCCCGAGTGGGTTCAATACAATGTCAACCGGTGTTCCATCTTCCAGGAAAGGCATATCTTCTTCTCTTACGATTCTTGATACAATTCCTTTGTTACCGTGTCTTCCGGCGAGTTTATCCCCTACTTTCAACTTACGTTTTTTAGCGAGGTAAACTTTAGCCAGCTTCAATACACCTGCAGGTAATTCGTCACCAATTGAAATATTGTATTTTTCTCTTTTGTATCTACCCAGTTCACCATTGAGTTTGATGTTGAAGTTGTGGAGCAACCTCGCCACCATTTCATTTGTTTCCTTTTCTTTGGTCCAATTGGAGTAATCTACTGTTGTATAGTCGATCTCCTTCAGAACCTTGGGTGAAAACTTGGTGCCTTTTGAAATCAATTCTTCTTTGTATATGCTGTACACACCCTCAGATACCTTTGATCCCAACAAAGTCATGAGTTTGTCAATCAAAAAGGTCTTAAGTTTGTTTACTTCTACTGCGTGATCATCATCGAGCTTAGTAAGCAATTCTTTTTCCTGAACCTTTTGGAACTTATCCTTTTTAGCTCTGGCAAACAACTGTTTGTCAATCACCACACCCTGGATGGAAGGTGGCGTTTTTAGAGATGCATCTTTCACGTCACCTGCCTTGTCACCAAAGATGGCGCGCAAAAGTTTTTCTTCAGGTGTTGGATCTGTTTCCCCTTTAGGCGTGATTTTACCAATGAGGATGTCTCCTTCAGAAACCCAGGCACCAAGACGGATGATACCGTTTTCATCAAGGTCTTTGGTGGCTTCTTCACTTACGTTTGGAATGTCACATGTCAATTCCTCTTCACCCAATTTGGTGTCGCGAATGTCCAGTTCAAAGCTCTCAATGTGGATGGATGTAAAGATATCTTCCTTTACTACCCTTTCCGACAATACGATGGCATCTTCAAAGTTGTAACCTTTCCAAGGCATGAAAGCCACTTTCAGGTTTTGTCCCAGTGCCAATTCGCCGTTTTCAGTGGCATAACCTTCACAAAGCAAACTACCTCTGTTTACCCTGTCGCCTTTTCTGACAATGGGTTTCAGGTTGATACAGGTACCCTGGTTGGTTCTTGTAAACTTGGTAAGGCTATAGGTAACCGCATCATCTTCAAATGAAACCAGCCTTTCTGCATCGGTTCTGTCGTATTTGATGATGATCTTGGTTGAATCTACATATTCTACAATACCATCGCCTTCTGCGTTGATCAACATGTTACTGTCGGCAGCCACTTTGGCTTCGATACCAGTACCCACAATTGGAGCCTTTGGTCGAATGAGTGGAACGGCCTGACGTTGCATGTTTGATCCCATGAGGGCACGGTTGGCATCGTCGTTTTCGAGGAAAGGAATGAGTGATGCCGAAACCCCAACGATCTGGTTGGGTGCGATATCGATGTAATCCACTTCCTCTGGTGTAAAGATGGGGAATTCCCCTTGTTCTCTACCCTTGATTTTATCATCTATGAAAGCTCCCTTTTCGTTTACAGGTGCGTTGGCCTGAGCGATCTTCATGTGATCTTCACTTTCAGCAGAAAGGTATTCTGCGTGTGCATTGAGGCTAACGATACCACTGTTTACTTTACGGTACGGCGTTTCAAGGAAGCCCATTTTATTGACCTTCGCGTGCACGCAAAGGGTTGAAATCAGACCGATGTTTGGACCTTCCGGTGTCTCAATGGTACAAAGACGACCGTAGTGAGAATAGTGAACGTCCCTTACCTCGAAGCCCGCTCTTTCTCTGGAAAGACCACCGGGACCGAGTGCCGAAATCCTACGTTTGTGGGTGATCTCAGACAATGGGTTGGTCTGATCGAGGAATTGAGACAACTGGCTGGTACCAAAAAATGAGTTGATAACAGAAGATAATGTTCTTGCATTTATCAAATCTACAGGTGTAAATACCTCGTTGTCACGCACGTTCATACGTTCTCTGATGGTACGAGCCATTCTGGCCAAACCCACGCCAAACTGTGCGTAGAGTTGTTCTCCTACCGTTCTCACCCTACGATTGCTTAGGTGATCGATATCGTCCAGTTCAGCCTTCTGGTTCACTAGTGCCACCAGGAATTTAACGATGGATATGATGTCTTCTTTGGTCAATACCAAAGTTTCCATATCGATATCCAGCTTCAATTTTTTATTGATCTTATAACGACCTACCTCACCAAGGTTGTACCTCTTGTCTGAGAAGAACAACTTGTCGATGATGCCCCTTGCTGTTTCTTCATCGGGGGGATCTGTACCCCTCAACTGGCGATAGATCTGGGTAACCGCTTCAACTTCAGAGCTTGAAGGGTCTTTTTGTAGCGTGTTGTAGATAATGCTGTAATCCACATCCAGATCTTCTTTCTGTAAGATGATGGTATCAGCATCGATGTCACTGATGAGATTGATGTTTTCTTCATCGAGCACTACATCCCTTTCGAGGATGATTTCGTTACGCTCGATGGTAACCACCTCACCTGTATCTTCGTCTACGAAGTCTTCGATCCATTTGCGGAGAACCCTGGCGGCCAGTTTACGACCGATGGCTTTTTTAAGGGACTTTTCAGTCACCTTGATTTCTTCCGCAAGGTCAAAGATGTTGAGTATATCTTTATCCGAGTCAAACCCAATGGCTCTGAGCAGGGTTGTTACGGGGAATTTTTTCTTTCTGTCGATGTAGGCGTACATTACCGAGTTGATATCGGTAGCAAATTCCATCCAGGCCCCTTTGAAAGGGATCACCCTGGCAGAGTAGATGGCTGTACCATTGGGGTGGAATGTCTGGCTGAAAAATACACCTGGAGAGCGGTGTAGTTGAGAGACCACTACCCTTTCGGCACCATTGATAACAAAAGTTCCTTTAGGCGTCATGTAAGGGATGTTGCCCAGGAATACATCTTGTACGATGGTTTGGAAATCCACGTGTTCTTCGTCATTACAAGAAAGTCGGAGCTTTGCTTTGAGTGGAACACTGTAGGTTAGTCCTCTTTGCACACACTCATCTATGGTGTAGCGGGGAGGGTCAATAAAGTAGTCTAAAAACTCGAGTACGAAAATGTTTCGGGTGTCTGTAATGGGGAAGTTTTCCTGAAACACCCTGTAAAGACCTTCGCTGTTCCTGTTTTCAGGGGTAGTTTCCAGCTGGAAAAACTCCTGAAAGGATTTGAGCTGGATCTCAAGAAGGTCGGGATAGTACGACGGCAGTTTAATTTTACCGAAGTTTACTCTTTCTTTTGTTCCGTTGATTGTTGATGCCATCCTAAAATCTTTATTTGATTGAAACACCGGAAAGTGTCCGATGTTCTGAATTTTCCACAAAAGTATAAATGGCAACGGGCTTAGTCTCCTGCGTGAGGAGACCAAGCCGTTCCATTTATTTGTAAGACTTAGAGACTAAGTCTCTCATACAGAATTACTTCAATTCTACAGTTGCACCTGCTTCTGTAAGAACAGTTTTGATTTGTTCTGCTTCAGCTTTAGGCACACCGGTCTTCAAAGTAGATGGAGCTCCGTCAACCATGTCTTTGGCTTCTTTCAAGCCCAGGTTCAACAAGTTCTTCACCTCTTTAACAACCGCAAGTTTGTTGGCTCCGCCTGAAGCCAAAACTACGTCGAATTCAGTTTTTTCAGCAGCAGCAGCAGCTTCTCCACCTCCTCCAGCAGGAGCAGCGATGGCAACAGCAGCAGCAGCAGGTTCGATACCGTATTCGTCTTTCAAAATTTGAGCAAGTTCGTTAACTTCTTTAACTGTCAAGTTTACAAGTTGCTCTGCAAATGCTTTTAAATCAGCCATTTTTCTGAGTTTTAAATTTTTAACAATAATGAATTAATTATTATGGCGTTGTCTTGGAAGCCAAAATTAGTTTGCCCTTTCTTCGAGGGCTTTGACCAGGCCAGCAATGGTATTTCCACCTGATTTAAGGGCAGAAATAACATTTTTAGCAGGTGATTGCAACAAGCCAACGATTTCTCCGATGAGTTCGTTTTTGGACTTGAGTGCAGCCAGTGCATCCAGTTGGTCGTCTCCGATAAATACTCCGCTATCGATGTAAGCCGCTTTCAACGTAGGCTTTGCATTGGTCTTTCTGAATTCTTTAATGACTTTTGCAGGCAGGTTGGCTGTCTCACAGAATAACAAGGTTGTAGGACCGTGAAGCGCATCGTAGATGGCTACATAGTTCTTTTCCTCAGCATTAGGCTCCATAGCCTTTTTGGCGAGGGTATTTTTAACCACATGTACTTCGATGCCTTTCTCAAAACAAATTCTTCTGAATTTATTGATGGCCTCAACAGTAAGTGCAGATGAGTCAGTGATATAAAAAAATGGGTTGTTAGCAAATTTTTCCTTCAGCTCATCTATCATTAAGGCCTTATCTCCTTTCTTCATTTTGAATAGATTTTTGATGATTAATGAATGGTTTTTGGATCTACTTTGATCCCAGGACTCATGGTAGAAGCCACACTGATGGATTTCATATAAGTACCTTTGGCAGTACTTGGTTTCATTCTCTCAAGTGTAGACAACAATTCTTTTGCGTTGTCTGCCAATTTTTCTTTGCTGAATGAAACCCTTCCAATTGTGGTGTGGATGATACCATACTTGTCCACCCTGAAAGAAATCTTTCCTTTTTTCACATCTTCTACTGCAGAAGCAACGTCTAAAGTAACGGTACCCGTTTTGGGGTTTGGCATCAGGTTTCTTGGACCCAGAATCCTACCCACCTGACCTACTTTTGCCATTACATCTGGTGTAGCGATGATAACGTCTACATCGGTCCAACCGCCTTTGATCTGGTTGATATAATCATCCAAACCTACGTGATCGGCACCCGCGTTTTTGGCCTCTGCTTCCTTATCGGGGTTACAAAGTACCAATACTCTTTTGGTTTTACCTGTACCGTGAGGAAGGGTTACGGTACCTCTGATGGCCTGGTCTGCTTTACGAGGGTCAACACCCAATCTGATGTGCAGGTCAACTGATGCATCAAATTTTGCGGTGTTTACTTCTTTTACCAGGGCTACAGAGTCGGCAAGGGCATAAAGTTTGTTGGAATCAACCTTACCCTCGACTGCTTTTCTCTTTTTTGTAAGATTAGCCATTATGATAAGTTTTGAGGTAATATCGCCTCGTACAATGACGAGACTCCCTACCGGTTAAAAAATATTAATTTTCGTTGCTCCAGGGTGGTGTACCGGTAACGGTAATACCCATAGATCTTGCTGTTCCTGCTACCATGCTCATGGCTGACTCCAGCGTAAACGCATTGAGGTCAGGCATTTTGTTTTCAGCAATCGCTTTCACCTGATCCCATGTTACAGATCCCACCTTGTTACGGTTAGACTGAGCGGAGCCAGATTTTAGCTTGGTTGCTTCCAACAATTGAATGGCGGCAGCCGGTGTCTTGATAACAAAGTCGAATGACTTGTCTTTGTACACGGTAATCAGCACAGGAACAAGCTTACCCGGAATGTCCTGGGTTGCAGCGTTGAATCTCTTGCAGAATTCCATGATATTGACACCTTTGGAACCGAGTGCAGGACCTACTGGTGGAGCCGGATTGGCAGCACCTCCTTTAACCTGCAACTTTACAAACGTTTCAATTTCTTTTGCCATTTTAAATTTTTTGTATCGATCAAATTATATTGGGCGTTTTTCTATCCGTGGAAGCATTTAAAGCCGGTATCGAATTACGCCTGTTTTTCTACTTGTCCAAAATTGAGTTCTACCTCTGTGCCCCGGCCAAAGATCTTTACGATGACCTTGAGCTTCTTTTTCTCTTCGTTCACTTCTTTGATATCACCTACAAAATCCTTGAAAGGACCGTCGATGATTTTCACGGTTTCATTTACCAGGAATGGATCCAACATGGCTTCACCACCCAACTGTGATTCGTCTGCCTTGCCCAGCATTCGGTTTGCCTCCTGCTGCGTCATAGGTATTGGATTGGTCTTTCCCAGGAAATGGATAACATTCGTAAGGTTTGAGATCGCATTGATGATCTCGCCTGAAAATTTTTCAGGGATGGCTTCAACCAGGATGTATCCCGGAAGGATGTTGCGCTCAATGGTTTGTTTTTTACCATTGCGCATTTTATATACCTTCTCAATAGGAACGATGACCTGAAGAACGATGTCTGTCCATTCGTTCCTGGAAACTTCAAGATCAATTTTTTCTTTGATCTTCTTTTCTTTTCCGCTGATCACCCTCAGGGAGTACCACCTCGCTGTAGTTTCACTCATGATCCCAAGCCATAAATAAGAGAAAGTGCCTGGTTTGATATGGTATCCATAAGGAAGGTCACCAGCGCAAAAATTACGGTTGCTATCAAAACGATTCTGGTATGGGAAATCAATTCTCCCCACGTTGGCCAAGTCACGTTGTTGAGCAACTCGTGAATACTTTCTTTAATGTACAATCTGATATTATCCATTACAATTGATTTTTACCCTTCGCAGGGATTGGCAGGGAAGACAGGACTCGAACCTGCAACTTGCGGTTTTGGAGACCGCTGCTCTACCAATTGAACTACTTCCCTAAGTGATCAATAAGGATTTCTCCTCTTTAACTCCTTCAATATTCGAAACTTATACTTTAATAAGTTTTTGAATGTGAAATTCGTATATACTAAAAAAGAGAATTAAGCACCTTTTAGGTGCTTAAATCTCTTTCAAACATATTTTACCGAATGCTTATTGTATAATTTCAGTAACCTGACCGGCACCTACTGTTCTACCACCTTCACGGATCGCGAAACGAAGACCTTTCTCCATCGCGATTGGGCTCACCAGTGTCACCTCGATTGAGATGTTGTCACCTGGCATTACCATTTCTACGTTTTCTGGAAGTTTAACATCACCGGTTACGTCAGTAGTTCTAAAGTAGAACTGAGGACGGTAGCCGTTGAAGAATGGAGTGTGACGTCCACCTTCTTCTTTTGAAAGAACGTATACCTCGCACTTAAACTTCATGTGTGGTTGTACTGAACCCGGCTTACAAATAACCATACCTCTTCTGATCGCCTCTTTGTCGATACCACGAAGAAGGATACCTGCGTTGTCACCAGCCTCACCTCTGTCGAGAAGTTTTCTAAACATCTCTACTCCGGTTACAGTTGAAGTCAATGGTTTTTCTCCTGGTTTCATCATACCGATGATTTCAACAGGATCACCAACGTTGATAACTCCTCTTTCGATTCTACCAGTGGCAACTGTACCCCTACCAGTGATAGAGAATACGTCTTCGATAGGCATCAGGAATGGTTTGTCAACTTCACGTGTTGGTTCCGGGATGTGTGAATCCACAGCTGCCATCAAGTCTTCGATTGCTTTTTTGCCTTCAGGAGTTCCCTCCAAAGCTTTGATTGCAGAACCTTTGATGATTGGAGCGTCGTCGCCACCAAAGCCGTAAGTGTCCAACAATTCTCTAACCTCCATTTCAACGAGTTCCAACATTTCTGGATCGTCAACGAGGTCAACTTTATTCATGAAAACAACGATTTTTGGAACCCCAACCTGTCTTGCCAAAAGGATGTGCTCCCTTGTTTGAGGCATTGGACCGTCAGTAGCTGCTACCACAAGGATGGCACCATCCATCTGTGCTGCTCCCGTTACCATGTTCTTCACATAGTCGGCGTGACCCGGACAGTCAACGTGTGCGTAGTGTCTGTTGGCAGTTTGGTACTCTACGTGAGCCGTGTTGATGGTGATACCCCTTTCTTTTTCTTCAGGAGCCGCATCGATAGAGTCATAATCTTTTTTCTCTGCAAGTCCAGCTTCTGCCAAAACGTATGTGATTGCAGCTGTAAGGGTCGTTTTTCCGTGGTCAACGTGACCAATGGTACCTATGTTTACGTGTGGTTTCGACCTGTCAAATGTTCCTTTAGCCATTGCTTGAAATTTTTCAGTAATTTAAATATGTTAATGAATGTGTAATTCCATTGAGCCAATGATGGGAATTGAACCCATGACCCCTTCCTTACCATGGAAGTGCTCTACCCCTGAGCTACATCGGCGATAAAAAAAGTGTCACCTTTTTTTTATAGAGCGGGAGACGAGACTCGAACCCGCGACCCTCAGCTTGGAAGGCTGATGCTCTACCAACTGAGCTACTCCCGCCTATTTTTGCTTTTTTCGTGGGGGTGGTGGGATTCGAACCTACTCAGTCAGAGACACCAGATTTACAGTCTGGCCCGGCTCTCCTACTCCGGCGCACCCCCTGCGATAAAAACTTCCGGAGTTTTCCTCATCGTATGTCTCCATACTAATGGAGCCAGTGGAGGGATTCGAACCCCCGACCAGCTGATTACAAATCAGCTGCTCTGGCCAACTGAGCTACACTGGCATTATTTTTTAATAAGACGGTAACTCCGGATATTCAATAAATACAAATCTTCTTTTTACCTGCCGCAAAAAGCGATGCAAAAATAATACATTTTCAGTTACCACAAAATAGTTTTTTAAATATTTTTATTTTTCTTATTTTTTGAGAAAAAAAACGGCCTTTTGGCAATTATTATTCGCACCCCCTCCGGCAAATTTTATTTTGATATTAACGTTATTTCTATTTTTTATCGGCTGATTTATAAGCAAATACAACACTTTCGAAGGACATTTTTACCCCCCACTTGCACCCATGATGCACATCATGACGCCTTTTGCAGGCAACTGTTCTTTGCCTTACGTGCTAACCCCCATTTCCAAAAATGGATGAAATCCCGGTTGTCAGGATCGTTTTCTATAACTCCATATTGCAAGGGCATTCAAAACCAGCCCCCCAATAAAGATGTTTTTAAAGTGTAGGGTCAGGTCAGATAATACAGCTCCCTTTAACAATATCATTCGCATGGCATCTACCATGTAGGTTACCGGATTGATCCAGGCTAGTGTCTGTGCCCAGGGCGGCATACTCTCAATCTGGGTATACAAGCCACTCAACAAAATAAATATCAGCATAAAGAAAAATGCAATCATCATGGCTTGCTGCTGTGTATTGGTGAAATTGGATATCAAAAGTCCAAACCCCAGGATGGCAATGAGATAAACACCTGAAAATAAATATAAGACCCATAAATTGGATCCTGGAACGATGCCATGAATCAAAAAACTAATCACCAAACCGATGGTAAGGATGACATAACCCATCACCCAAAAAGGAATCAACTTACCCGCAACAAACTCATATTTACGAATGGGCGAAACATTGATCTGTTCGATCGTGCCAATTTCTTTTTCCCTGACAATGTTGAGCGCCGATAAAAAGCCTCCAACCATGGTTAGCAATACCGCAAGGATGCCCGGAACCATAAAATGCTGGTAATTGGCCAATCGGTTGTATCGATTGCTGTTGGTAACCCTGATTAACGGAAAAGGAGAAATCCTAGGCATCTGAATCCATTCCTGTCTGATTTCATCGTTGTATTCTGAAAAAATAGAAGCTGCATAAGCTGCCCCCAGATTGCCTTTGGTGCCATTGACAGCATTGACAACCAGTGCCAGTGATGCTTCATCCATTTTTACCCAGTTTTTGGCAAAGCCAAGTGGGATTTCTACAAAAATATCTGCCTTGTCTTCTCCTACCCACTGCATGGCTTCTGCATTGGACCGGGCGTGCCCAATCAAATGAAAATAGCCTGAGTGTGCCAACTTATTTGCCAACCTGGCCGATTCTGCAGAACGGTCATAATCTACAATGGCGATGTCAATATTTTTCACTTCATAATCAGCAGCAAAGGGCAGAATCAGCAATTGCAGGGCCGGCATAATAAAAATCATCCTGAGAATGGCCGGGTCCCTGAATGTTTGCCTGAATTCCTTCACCACCAAAAACCATATATTTTTCATGACAGCCTGATGTTAAATTTTTTATAACTAATAAACAAAAACAACAAAGTAAATCCGAACAATATAAGTACATCAAAACGCACGGCAGCAAAACCCTGGCCCTTGATCATAATGTCATTGATGGCATAATAAAACCATTTTGCCGGAATGATGTTGGAAATGACCTGCATGGGCAATGGCATGTTTTCAATAGGAAACATAAAGCCCCCAAACATAATGGTGGGCAGCATCATACCCATCAGTGAAATCAACATGGCTACCTGCTGAGAATTGGTGATGGTTGAAATAACCAGTCCCAGTGAAAGAGCTGTTATGATAAAGAGTGCTGACACACCATAAAGCAATAACAAATTACCCCTAATTGGAATGTGGAGCAAAAACCGACTCATAAGCAAGATAACCGTAACTAAGATTAAGCCCAGTACAAAATAAGGTATGGCTTTAGACAAAATGACAATGTGCGGTCGTGTGGGTGAAACCAACACAAGTTCCATATTGCCCAATTCTTTTTCTTTGACGATTGACACCGATGTCATGAGTACACAAATGATCATCAAGACCATGGCTATCACGCCCGGCACGAAAGTATATTCTCCCTTGAGTTGTGGGTTGTACAACATTCTGGGCTCTACCTTTAGCGCCATGGGCAGCTTGAGATCACCCAACGTCCGGTTTCTAAAATCCCTGACAATGATTGACAAGTAGGTATTGACGGTAGAGGCAAGGTTGGGATTGGTGCCATCTGTCAATAGCTGTAGGGTCACTTCTTTCTGGTGCTGCAGATCCTCTGAAAAGCGGGTGGGTACCACCATGACTACCTTTGCCTTGCCTGTACGCAAGAGGGCATCAGCTTCAGCAGTTTGTGTAATCACACCACCTACATCAAAATATTTACTGGCATCTATCTGCTGTATAAGGGAAGCAGACATCTCATCATGCGCTAGATCGGCCACGTAAATAACTGTATTTTTTACTTCATTGCTTAAGGCAAACCCAAATAAAATTATCTGCACTATGGGCATGCCCAATAAAACCAGCAACGTCTTTCTATCACGCAGGATGTGCCTAACCTCTTTTTTTACAAATGACTTAAATGTACTCATACCATATCGCTTCTTTTGGCTTTGCGGGCCAGTCTGTAAAACATATCGTCCATAGAATCGGTGGCGTGCTCAAGTTTTAAAGCTGAAGGTTTGCCCATGGCTTCAATTTTACCATCTACCATAATGGCAATGCGATTACAATATTCGGCTTCATCCATATAGTGTGTAGTCACAAAGACTGTGATTCCCCTTTCTGCGGCTTCATAGATAAGTGTCCAGAACTGGCGGCGGGTAAGGGGATCTACGCCTCCGGTGGGTTCATCCAGAAAAACAATACCTGGTTCATGTATTATAGAAAGCGAAAATGCCAATTTCTGTTTCCATCCCAAAGGCAGTTCTCCCACCCTTGTCTTTTTTTCACCCATCATGCCCAGCTGGCTCAACATTTCGTCAGATACTTTTTTGAGCCGTGGTCCGTAAACGCCATAGATGCCGCCATAAAATTCGATATTCTCCATAACGGTCAAATCCTGGTACAATGAAAATTTCTGGCTCATATAACCAATGTTGCGCTTTATCTTTTCGTTTTCAAGGTACACATCGAAACCCGCAACGGAGGCTTTGCCGGAAGTAGGAAGACTCAAGCCGGTAAACATGCGCATGGCCGTAGTTTTACCGGCTCCATTGGCCCCTAGAAAACCAAATATCTCGCCTTTATTTACTTCAAGGCTAATGGCATCTACTGCAGTGAAATCACCAAACCGCTTGGTAAGCTTATCTGCAACGATGGAATAGGAATGTGTCATGATGCCTGGTGTTTTTGTGATGAACTAAGCTGCATCAAAAAGACATCTTCAATGCCCGGTTGGATCTGTTTCACGGTAGCATCGATGAGTCCTGCCCTTTGCAGCCAGGCTGCTATAAAAGTACCATCCACAGTAGGGTCTGTCAATTGTACATGCAGACAATCGCCAAAAGGAAAAACGCCCTGGATGCCCTCGTATCCGTCCAACAATTGCAATGCTGTGTATATTTTTTCTGAACGAACTTCCCATAAATTAGCACTGGAAGAAGCAGCAATCTGATGCGGGGGAGCTACCTGCAAAATTTTTCCTTCATGGATGAGTGCTATGCGATCGCACATACTGGCTTCATCCATATAGGGTGTGGAAACCAAAATGGTGATACCCTCTTTTTTTAGTCCCTCGAGCATTTGCCAAAACTCCTTGCGCGAAACCACATCCACTCCGGTTGTAGGTTCATCTAAAAACAAAACCTTTGGTTTGTGTATCAGTGCGCAACTTAGCGCTAACTTCTGTTTCATTCCCCCTGAAAGAGCCCCCGCTCTCCTGTCTTTAAATGGCGCTATCTGCTCATAAATGGGCTTGATCAGGTGATAATTTTCTTCAATGGTGGTGTTGAAAAGGGTGGCATAAAATTCAAGGTTTTCAATCACTGACAGATCCTGGTACAATGAAAATCTGCCAGGCATGTATCCAATGTGTTTTCTGATTTTATCGTAATCATTTACCACGTCCCAACCCATCACCGTAGCTTTTCCAAGGTCTGGAACCATTAAGGTAGTAAGAATTCTGAACAAGGTCGTTTTGCCTGCGCCATCTGGTCCGATAAGCCCAAACAATTCACCTTCCTCAATTTCAAGGTTGATATTGTCCAAAGCTACCACCGGTGGTTTGGCGCTATAATATTTGGATAGTTGAGATACCGAAATCATTTGCCGGAACTGAGGTCAGCTTCACCATACATTCCCATTTTGATGTTGCCATCATTGATCACTTTGATCTTAACGGCATAAACAAGCTGAGTTCTCTCATCTTTGGTCTGAATGGTTTTGGGTGTAAATTCGGCTTTATCAGCTATCCAGATGAGCACACCTTCGTATTTCTTTTCTTTGCCTTCTCCGACTTCGATATATACGTTTACCTTTTGGCCCAATTTTGCAGCAGGCAACTGACTGCCGGTAATATAAGCTCTGAGCGTCATTTCACTGAGATTGGCCAGCTTACAAACCGCTTTGCCCGGGCTCACCCATTCTCCCTCTTTCACGTAGGTGGTAAGTATGGTTCCCTGTATGGGAGCCGTAATGCGGGTGCGTACTAATTGGTCCTCCAATAAGCTTTCTCTTTTTTGAAGGGGGCCTTCTTCGCTGATGATGCCTCTGTTTTGAATGCGAACAGCAGCTTGTGTACTTTCGTATTGAGCCTGCAAAACCTCTATCTTGCCGTGCAAGGCCTCCAATTGTTTTTCGGAAGCGGCAACTTTGCCATCGATGTCGTCTTTTTGCTGAAGTGTGGCAGCTTCTCCTTTGAAGAGCTTGTGAATTCGTTGCTGCTCATTTTTGAGGGTGGCTAGTTGAATTTTTGCAGCTTCCCATTCTCTAGTAGCAGCCAGGCTTTGTTTTTTAATAACGGCCAGTTGCGGGCCCGCTTCATTTTGTTTTTGTTTCAATGCTTCCATACTTGCGTTAACCTGTTCTTTCTGTAGCTGCAATTGTATAGAATCAATTACTGCAATGAGGCCACCTTTGTCAATCTTACTGCCTTCTTCAGCCGGCATCTGCAATATCCTACCCATGGCTTCCGCAGAAACCACAATTTCTGTGGCTTCAAAACTGCCGCTGGCATCGTGTTGGGTACCATCCTCTTTGCATCCGATCGCAAACAACAAAGGAAAGAAGGTGAGTGTTGCTAAGTATTTGAAATTTACTTGGTACATTTCTTCTGCTTTTAGTATTTTAGTATATTATAACCACCCCATGGTTAATTGCATCAACCATGCGTTTTTATTCATTTTAATTTCGTTGATTTCTTTGGTCAGGCTGGCTTCGGTTACATCGTTGAGACGGGTAAGATAGGTGGATGCTGTTATGGTGCCATTGGCCAACTGAACCTCAGAAGTAGCAAGAATGCGCTTGCGTAGTTCAACCAACTCTGCATCTTTGGGACCCGATTTTTCTAACCTTTGCCAATCGCGCAGTAACTGCTGGTACCTCATCTGTTTTTTCTGCAAAATGTCCTGCTTTCTTACATCGGTTTTTTCCATGGCGAACTTCGACAACTGCTGCTGATTTTGATAGGTATAAAAGGCTGATAGTTGCCAGGTGAGTTTCAAACCAACCAGGTAATAGGGAGCAAATTCGTTTTTTAGAAAATTCAAGCCTGGTTTGCCATAGCCTGTTTGTGCGAATGCTGCCAGTTTGGGAACGATGTTTTTCTGCTCAAGAGAGAGGTTTTGCGATATCAGGTTTTTTTGCAAATCCAATTGGGCTAGAAAATTGGCGGAAATATTAATTGTACTGTCCGGTAATATGGAAACATTGGTCAATGGGCTCAACTGGTCTTTACCTGTAAGCAAAACAAGTACGTCTAATGCTGACTGGTGCGCACCCTGAATTTCCTCTTTTAGATTTCTCAGCTTGATGGCTTCTGCGTGCAATTGGTCACTTTCTGAACGCAGCATGACACCTGATTCCACCGCAACATTTGCTTTTTTTATGACGGCTTCCAAATTTTGGATTGCCAAATCGGTCTGCTGAATCCTAATGCCCGTTTCCATGACAGTAAAGTAGGTAAGGATGGTGTTTTCTACCATGGCGTCAACTTCCAACCTTATGCCGTTTTGATCCATGTTTAACTTTTCCTTTTGTAATGCTTTTAAAGCTGCATTGGTGCCCCCATCGTAGATCATTTGGCTTATGTCGGCCTGGATTTTATATTGGTCTTTTGAAAGTCGGGGTATGTTGATCCCGGGAAAAGATAGATCAATACCGGAAGTTTCAGACTGGTAACTAGCCTGAGCAGAAAGATTGACCTGTGGCAACCATTTTTTATTAAGATTGGATATTAAAATTTCGTGTTCTTTGTCCATCCACACCGACATACCCGACACTGCGCAATGGGAGCGGGCATCCTTTATTGCCTGATCCAGGCTATACTGATTTTGTGATCTGACCGATATTACCAAAAGCAACACCAGTACGGTCAGGTTTAATTTTAAGTTTAGTTTTTTTTCTACCATCGTTTAATTTTGGATTTGATATTCACGGATCATTAAATCGGCTACCAGTTCTTTTCTGTCTTTTATGAACTGTTGATAACGCTCATCGGATAAATCGAGGATGAATCGAAATACAGGCGACGCCACTATTGGATAGATACACAAGGACACCGTATTGACCAGTAGTTCTTCTATGGTTGTTTTACGCATGTTGCCTTGTCTGTATTCTTCTTCAAACATTTTTTCAAGGCTGGCTCTCAGGCCTGCTATGGGCAGGTGTCCCATTTTTTGGGGTATTAAATCGGGGTTTTTTCTCGCCTCGGTAAGCACAAATAGCGGAAGGATGGGAAACTCACTGATGATGTCAATTTCTGCATGAACAAACTGGCGCAAACGCTGACCCAATGGCAACTCTGTCTGGAACCAAATTTGAAAAACACCAAATACTTTTATCAGCTTTTCATTGAGAATAACTTCAAACAATGATTCTTTATTTCGAAAATAGTAATGCAACATGGCTTTGTTGATTCCAGCGGCATCTGCAATTTCCTGCATCCGGGCTCCTTCCAGTCCGCGCAATAAAAAAATGCCTTCTGCTGCCTTTTTGATCTTTTCCTCCGTGCTGATAGCTTCTTCCAAAACCCTGATTTATTGGTCTTTATGAATATAAATTATTAATTTCAACTATTTGGTTTAACCATTTGGTTAACAAAGATAATTGATTTTTTCAATGCTTACAACTTATTTAAAAAAAAATTCAGATTAATTTCCGGTTAGGTCCTCCCAATACTTATCTCATTGATATTAGGTAGTTTAATTTGCAACCTCAAAACAGTACCTCCTGCTTTTGGACTTTGGGTCGGAACCATTTTTTATTGAGATAGTGTCCGAGAAAAGCAGTACCCGTGCCTAGCAGAGCACCTGCCAATACATCAGAAGGGTAATGAAGTCCCAGGTGCATTCTTGAATATCCTACGCTACCTGCCCACACATAAGCCGGAATACCCACATACCATTTGGGCCAGATAAGTGTAGCTGAGGTAGCCAGTGCAAAGGCAGATGCGGTATGACCAGAAGGAAATGAGGGATCGTCAGCGAGGTAAACCGGTTGCAGGTAGGTATACTTTTCGTAAGGCCTTGGTCGGTTGAGGGTCCATTTTAAACTTTGCGATAATGCCACGGTAGCCATTGCCACTGCCAACATCTCTGTACCCCGCCTTTTGGCATCGGCAGTATTTGAAATACCTTTTTCATAGCCGTAAACACCTATAGGAATGGCCAGCGTAAGCGGAAGTACCGAATTTGAAAGGTGACGAAAAAAAGGATCCCATCCGTGATTACGTTTTAAATGAATGTCTTTCAGGATCGAAATATCCAAGTTTTGAGCATACATCCAATTGCCATGCAAGATTAGCATGAACAGACAAAAAAGGGAAAGCTTTAAGGTGGACATCATTTCTGCAATTTCAATTCATCAACCTATCCTCCTTTCCACCGCGATTTCAATAAGCAAGTTAAAAATCAGCTCACTCACATCCAAAAGGAGGACGATAATATTATTTTTATCAGTGTCCTAAAAATAGAAATTTAAAACCACATTTAAGTTAGACATGTCTACTTTGTTGTAAACATACTTCAGATTGCCATAATCCTCACCAGTTTTCCATTTATGGAGATAGAGAAGCTGGCTTTCCAAACCCTTGAGGAAGCCACCAAAGCTATAACGTACATCCAGGTTTCCCTGCCAGTAAGATGGCATACCATATTTGTTTAAGGCAAAATTCTTAACATCAGGCAAATCAAAATAACCCAATGCCAAAGTATATTTTAATCCTTTGACTTTGGTTTGCGCAGACCATTGAACCACCATGGCGTGCAAATCCCCAAATCCTTCATTTCTTTCTCGGGCCATAAAAGTAAAGAAAGGATCTCTTCCCCACTCTCTCGGTAGAAGGTAACGACCCATGGCCGTAATATGTGTATATGCTAAATGCAGTGTTCCATGCGCACCGCCAAGCCCCACCTTTCCACCATAAACAAGAGAAGAGGCCCCCGAATCTATGTATGTATAGTTTTTGGTTTGGTTGCCGCCTCCAACTTGTTTCTGATATATCAGTTGGGCTGCATACAAAAACTGACTCCTGCCCTTTGTTTTAATGTTGCCTTCCCACTGGTAAAGGGAAGAATAGTAAAGTTGCATTACCCACATTTGCCAACTTTGCCATCTTATGCTTTTACCAATCTTACCCATCAATCCTGCATAAGCGATACCGGGGATTTGGAGATTGCCTTTATAAGTTGAAGGTTTTCCAGCAGTGTCTACCCCGGAAGGATAGAGGCCTATAGAATTTTCGATGCTGAAATATCGCGACGTGGAACGTGGGGACATGCCATATAAATAACCCCCGACTACATTCAATTCGTTTCGCGGCTTCCATTCCACCCAAATGCCATCAACAGCAGTAGGTCTCATTCTGCCATCCTGCAAATTGATGAAAGGGGTGTTGATGTGTTGTTTGCCCAATGTAATGTTGAGCTTTTCATTTTTCCACCGAAGGTACAATTCCTCCAACCTGCTTACATTCAAATTGTTGTCGCGCGGAGAAATATCAAACAAGCCAAGCTCATACCTATTGTTCTGCCCTGTCAAAGAATCTGATTGCAAAAGCGCAGAAGAAGCAACATTAAAAACGTAAACACCGCTCAAGCCCAGCTGAAATCCATAAAGGGTTTTGCTTTCAAATTTTAAGCCTCCTCCCATGGCCAAAGCATAATCATCTTTCAAAGCTCCTGCATTTTGGGTGTTCATAAAAAAACTTCGGAAATGTCCGCTAATGTGCCCGCGTTTGAATACATCCATTAATTTTTGAGTATCTCCGCTGGCTTCCTGATTTTTCCATATCTCCGGCTTATCATTCACCTCCTGGTGTTGTCCGTATACAAACTGAGAAAAAGGGATGAAGCAGCCAATTATCATCCACTTCATCCAACCTGGTATTTGTGGTATCATTCAAATTTTTTCATCAATGAAAATTATATGGCACGCCACTCACTTGTGTCAAGAGTGTTTCCGGTGCATCAAGAGCCACAGCATTGTGGTGTGGCAGTGGACTTACAGGTGAGTTTACTGACAGATACTCCAACATTACCTGGTGCAAAGTATCTCCTGTATTTTTTGCCTCCGTGATGCCCTTAATTCTGCAAATGACATCAGCCGGATCGCCATCTCTTTCGCATGCCAAAACTGTGTAATAAGATTCGGCATCAAGATCCTGACCCTTGATTTGAACCTCTTTGACTCTTTTGCCCATCTCTCCAAAGGCATAAAACTTAAGTTGCATACCTTTAAATTTCACCACCCAGCCACCAAATCTTTTTGAAGCATCTTTGGCAAAAACATTGTTGAGTTCTTTTTCCAGCCATTCGAGTAAGATGCTGCCTTTTACCTTGCCAGATCTTACGGGACTATCGACCGGCAGCATATCATATATATAACCATGGGTAATAGGGTAATTGCCCGTATGGTCTTTGGTAGCACTCGGTGGGCAAAACCGAAAGCCATTGGAAAGCACAACATCAACTCCGGGATATTTCCAGTTGAGTGCATCTACCACCATCGTGTCTATTGTATTCTCAATTACAAAATATCGGTACAAAGGCACAGTACTATACCCCACTACGGTATGAATATCTTTTTTGAATACCGCTTCTGCTTTTTCGATCAGCTCTTTCATCTCTGGGTCATCCTTTGCCTTTGCTGCATCCACCTCAATAAGGTCATAGCTATCCTTTACAATTTTGCCTTCTTCCAGGGTGAGTTCAAGTCTGCCAATAAATGACCCAAAAGCCCCGGGTTCCACCACCTTAGCAAACTTTGCCTCAATGGGCTTTCGCACCCTTTCATGAGTGTCGCCTCCAAAGATATAATCCACACCTGCACAATCTTCATTGTTGGCAAGCGCCAGTTGCTGAGATAAGCCCAGATGGGCCACGATGATCACCAAATCACATTGTTCCTGATATTTCAGAATTTCAACATAATGTTTTAAGTTTTCTTCGGGCTTGGTATAGATGATGCCTTTGCTGTAATTGGGGCTTTGGCGCAATGGCACCAGTGGATCTGTATAACCCAGGAAACCAATTTTAACGCCCTCCACATACCAAATATAATATGGTGGAAAAATCAATTCACCTTTTACGCCAGCACCAATGTCGTGGTACATATTGGCACATACCTTAGGAGCATTGAGGCCTCCCAATAATGTTTGCATTTTTTTCTTACCGTAAATTACCTCCCAATTTCCCGGTAAATACAGATCATACCCCATGGTATTCAAAATGGGCACAAAGGCCTCGCCTGTGGTTTTTACGCTGAGTTCACTGCCCTGAAACATATCGCCAGTGTCGATGGCAAAGCTATGCCTGTACTTCGATCTGAGTTGTTTGAGGGTTGACTTCAAAGCCACATAACCACCCGTCTTTCTGAAAACCATTCCCTCATTTTCCCAAAACATCTCATCGTGCGGGTGGATTTGACAATGCACATCTGTGGTTTGAAAAATACCGATTTTAGTCGTCTTTTTTCCTTTGCTTTTTGGCGTACTTTTTTCATCGGTTTCCAAAACCCATTTGGCCGGCAATGAAGTACCAGCTGCAGCACTTAATAGCGAAAGCTGCCTGAGGAAGTTTCTTCTGTTAGACCCTGCCATCAGAAACCACCTTTGATGTATGACCAACCTTGTTCCTGTTTCTCGACGATCTCCGCGATGCCAGCAGGCACAATTTCTGCTTCTGGTATCAGCTCATCTGCCTTAATGTTTCGCTGATTCATGGTATTCTGACACACCACAAATCTTACTCCCTTACTTTTCAGCTCTGCAATGATGTCGTGATGACGGGTACGTTTAGTCATCAAAAAATCAATACCCTGGTTATAAGCAACAACCTCTATCTGGGCATCCGGCCAGTGTTTTCTTAGGTTTTTCAATTGGTTGCTAAATGCTTTTTGTTGCATGGAATCGGCCAGGGTAAACTGAAAAACAACTTTGTGGTCTTTACCCTGTGCATAAAATGTGGAGATGGTAAGGGTAAAAAACAAAATTAAAAAAGGAATCAATTTTTTCATGAAAAAAATTTTGAAGGTAAACGAGTTTATTTTTTGTCTTTTTTATAAAATGCTTTTATGGGTCCAAAAGGTCCATATTTGTGTTGCTGCTCAGAAAAAGTATCCGCATAGGGCCCAAAGGGATGGTCAAACGGCTTCTCTTCGATTTTGGGCCAATCTTTTAACAAATCCAACGTTGGCCTGGGTTGTGAATTGACAAAGGCTGCCAGGTTCCACGCCTCCGCATCGGTGAGTTGTGGTTTGAGAAAAGTTGCACCTTGAGGCATATTGTAACGAACATAGCCTGCAAATCTACTCATACGGTACAAGCCTGCGCCTTGATTGTAGGAATTTTTTCCCCACAAGGGTGGATAGGTATAGGTGATGCCTTCCGCATCTTTTAAGCCCTGCCCATCAACCTGGTGGCAGCTGGCGCATTTGGTCAGGTAAACGGCATGGCCTGCTGCAGAATCCAGCGCTGACGCTGGCAGTGCCAATTCATAAATACCACTACCCGGTGGCTTACTTCCCTTGACAACGTCTCTTCCCAAATGGCGGATATAGGCAACAAAGGCTAACATTTCTTTGGAATCTGCCTTTAGACCTTTGCCATTTAGGCTCCTTTCAACGCAATCATTGACTCTTTTTGTTATGTCTTCAATTCCTCCACTGCGGGCTCTGTATTTTGGATAGGTAGAGGCCACCGCGCCATAGTTATTTCCCCAGGGCCTAGTGCCCGCATCGAGGTGACAATTCTGACAATTCATGCCATTGCTTACCTGCATTACCGACCCCTTGGGTCCCAGATAACGGGCTGTATTGGCAACCAGTTCTTTGCCATATTGAATGAGCTGCCATTCATCTTTGGTTAAGTTGGTGCTGTCTCCGATGTCCCCCTTCCAAAGTGCTTCATATTCCTTTTTCTCAGTAGCCTCCGCTTGCATTTGAAGAGCCAGCTTTGTTGTTTCTGCCCTTTTTTGTTTATAGTTATTCCATTGTGGCATAAGATACATATAGAGCGGAAATACAATGACAGCAGCTATCAAAAGTTGAATCAACACCATCGCCCTTCGAATGGCACGGAATTTTGCTTCTATCTCATTACTGCCTGGCTTTGGTTTTTGTGCTTCCATGCTCATTTAATGTGGCAATTTTTCTCTGAAATATCCATAAATCCAGGTACCTGCCAGAGCGCTTAACAAAGTAACTATGATGACCGTTGCCCCGGTTCCTATCTGTGCAAACAAGGGTCCGGGGCATGCACCCGTTATGGCCCAACCCAGGCCAAAAAGTATCCCACCAAAGATTTGCCCCCGATTGAATTCTTTCTTGTGAAATTCTATGGTTTCGCCATGGATGGTTTTGATGTTGAATTTTTTAATTAAAAGTACTGAGACAAGACCTACAGCAATGGCGCTGCCAATGACACCATACATATGGAAGGACTGAAGGCGGAACATTTCCTGGATTCTAAACCAGCTGATTATTTCAGCCTTCACAAAAATGACACCAAACAATAAGCCCACCGCCATGTACTTAAAGTTGTAGTACCATTTGTGGTGTAAGTGGCTTTCATTGACACAAACCGCATCGGTAGATCGAAGTTGATAATCTTTTTGTTCCTCTGGATTTTGGGAAGATACAAATTCATCTGAAGCTATAATTTCTTTACTCATCGTTTTCGTTTTAAAGTGACAAGATGAAAGGCAGTATCCAATTGGCCATTAGAAAACCTCCGGCCATAAAACAACAGGTAGCAACCAAAGAGGGCCACTGTAGGTTGGATATACCCATAATGGCATGACCGCTGGTACATCCCCCTGCATATCGGGTACCAAAACCTACTAGAAAACCACCGACTACCATCATGATCATTCCCTTTACTGACATCAGCTCACCCCAATTGAAGAGTTGCGCCGGCACCAGGCCGTGAAAATCATTGATGCCAAAACCAGCCAATTCAATGGCAAGATCCGGGTGAATTAACATGGGATGGGGGTTTTTGAGCAAGGTAATGGCCACTATGCCACCTATGGCAATGCCAGCTACAAAAAAAAGATTCCAAATTTCTTTTTTCCAGTCGTACTTAAAAAAAGGAATATTAGCGGGTAGGCATATGGCACAGACATGCCGCAATGAAGAACTTATGCCAAACGATTTATTGCCCAAAATCAGAAGCGCGGGCACCGTTAGCCCAATCAAAGGCCCGGCTACGTACCAGGGCCACGGCTGTTTGATCATTTCAAGTATACCCATTATAGTTGTTTTTAGTTGTAAAAATCTCAATACAAAATTTCCCGCCACCCCGAATGGCTTTTCAACCGGGATGACGGGACCTTCAAAACCTTTTAACAATCTTAATTCACTACATCCAATATATTATCCCATCACTTTACTTTGACATACGAAGTCAGTTTTGGGAACTTCCGTTTTGGAGATGGCTGAAAATCCACCTTCCACCTCAGAAAAATTTCTAAACCCTCTGGCCTGAAGAATTGACGCGGCTATCATACTCCTGTATCCCCCTGCACAATGCATGTAAAAATGCTCTCCCGGCTGGATGTCCTTAACCCAATCGTTGATATAAGCTAGGGGACGGTTATATGCTTCTTCAATATGTTCAGCTGCGTATTCACTTTCTTTTCTAATGTCTAACACTTTGTCTGTGCCAATGACTACTGCATTTGCAAATTGATCGGCTGTAATCCTGTTTACTGTATCAATCTTGCGGCCACTGTTTTTCCATGCTTCAAATCCCCCTTGTAAATGTCCCAATACATTGTCAAAACCTACCCTGCTCAATCGGGTGACGGCTTCTTCTTCTCTGCCGTTTTCTGTTACCAATAAGATCGGTTGTTTTACATCTGCAATGAGGGCACCTACCCAGGGAGCAAAATCACCTGAAAGGCCAATGTTGATACTCTGTGGTATAAAGCCCTGCCAGAAAGCACCATTGGCCCGGGTATCCAATATCAGGGCCCCTGTCTCTTCTGCTACCACTTCAAATTCTGCGGGTGTTAAAGCTCGCAGCCCCTGGTTCAACACTTTTTCAAAACTTTCATAGCCCATTTTATTCATAGCCACATTGGCGCCGAAATAAGCCGGAGGAGGCAAGAGTCCATCGGTAACTTCTTTGATAAATTCTGCTTCGGTCATATTGGCCCTTAATGCATAATTGTTTCGCTTTTGTTCTCCAATGGTAGATACTGTTTCCTTGCTCATATTTTTTCCACAGGCACTGCCGGCTCCATGGGCTGGGTAAACAATTACATCGTCTGCAAGAGTCATAACTTTGTTGCGCAGTGAGTGGTACAAGGTAGCTGCCAGTTCTTCCTGGGTCATGGATGCTGCCTTTTGAGCAAGATCCGGCCTGCCTACATCTCCGATGAAAAGGGTATCACCGGAAAACAAAGCATGGTCTTTGCCATCTTTGTCGCGCAAAAGATAACAGGTACTTTCCATCGTATGCCCCGGAGTGTGCAAAGCCACCAGGGTGACATCACCTACTTTGAAGGTCTGACCATCTGCAGCTGATATAAAATCAAAATTGGGTTTGGCATTGGGTCCATAGACTACAGGGGCTCCTGTTTTACTACTCAGGTCGAGATGGCCGCTAACAAAGTCGGCATGAAAATGGGTTTCAAAAATGTATTTCAATTGAACCCCATCTTTTTCAAGTCTGGCAAGATAGGGTTGAACTTCTCTGAGTGGATCTATAATGGCTGCTTCGCCATTGGATGTAATATAATAGGCCCCTTGAGCAAGGCAGCCTGTGTAAATTTGCTCAATTTGCATAATCGTGATTTTATAGTTGTTGAAGTATTACCTTGAATTATCGATGCAAAATTATACTAGTGGATTACATCAACGAGTAACCTTTGTTACACATTTTTGTTTTTGTCTGGCACTAATATAATTATTAACAGGGTACAGAATTTATTTACTGCACCCCGTTTTTATTTAGTGAATAAATCTAAGCTGTGCCTCTAAGTATCTTATTCCAATACAACCATGGCAAACCGTATTTTTTCAATACCCACATTGATTTTTTCGGTTTTGTCTGATCAAACGGAAAACTCATTTTTGGCGTATTGGTGTAATCAAACTCTGCCAACATTAGCTTGCCATACTGGGTTGGTATGGGACAGGCACTGTAACCTTCATACCTTGCGGCCAGCGGGCTGTTGTCCATAAAAGACAAAACGTTGGCAACCACCACAGGGGCTTGTTTTCTAATCGCAGCACCAGTCTTGCTACATGGAGCGTTGGTGCAATCTCCCAAAGAAAAAACATTGGGAAAACGAATGTGTTGCATGGTGTGTTTGTCGATTTCAACATAACCATAAGGATTGTTGCTGTCTTTCAATTCACTGTGCTTTATGATATCGGGTGCACTCATGGAAGGAACAGCATGACAGAAATCAAAATCCATGGCCTTTATTTCCAATTCGCCATTTTGATTTTTTTCTTCATAAAAGACTTTTTTTGCATCTCCGTCAATGCTTACCACATTGACCCCAAAATGGGTATGGATGTGTCTTTTCTTGACCACTTTATTGAGCGTTTCTGCGTATTCTTTGACAGCAAAAATTGCACCCGCACCAGAAAGATAGTGAACTTCATACGGAATGCCCATCTTGGTCCAGTAGTGAGTAGCCAAATACATGATTTTGTGTGGGGCACCACCACATTTAATGGGTGAAACCGGATTGGTAAAAACCGCTTTACCTCCTTTAAAATTTTTGATCATTTCCCAGGTATAGGGTGCATGTTGAAATGAGTAGTTGCAGCTGACATTGTTTTTACCCAAGGTGTCCCTGAGTCCTTCTATTTTATCCCAGTCTACCTGCAAGCCCGGACAAACAATTAAAACATCATAAGAAATAACAGTTCCCTTGGCAGTTGTAAGCTGGTTGTCGTCGGGTTGAAAAGAACTTACAGCGTCTTTGATCCAGGTCGCACCAGTTGGCATGCACGATTGTTGCTCTCTGACTGTTTTGTTGATTTCAAATTCTCCGGCACCAACCAAAGTCCATGCAGGCTGGTAGTAATGTTTATCTGAAGGCTCAATAATGGCTATGTCCAGATTGTCTTTTTTACGTAATAACTGGGCTGCAACCGAAATACCGGCATTACCTCCGCCCACAATTAAAATTTGGTGATGTTGCGACATTTTGTTAAATTTTACTGCAATTATGAGAAAATCTCAAATAAAGTTAGGTAACAAAAGTCACACAACCGATTAATGTTTTGAAAGAGAGCTAATTGGCAATATAATTATCGAATATTGCAAAATAAAATTTTGTTTACCCTTGAAATCTAATAGACAACCAAACATTATACTGTTAATCGTATTTGAAACAAATTTACAAAAAAAGAAGTAAAAATCTTTTTTGAAAAATTATGCCCCCAATAGTTCTTTGGCAAGAATATAAATACCCATAATCAAAACAAACCACCCAAATGCCGGCTTCAATTTATTGCCATCGATATTTTTTGCAAGGGCACTGCCAATAAATATACCTGCTATGGCAAATGCAGAAACGATGGCAAGAAAGGTCCAGTCGATCATAGTATCTCCCCCTTCTCCAAAAAAACCTATCAGGGATTTTGCAGCTATGATAACCAGAGAAGTTCCCACTGCCATCTTCATTGGCAACTTGCTTAGCACAACAAGGGCCGGTATAATTAAAAAGCCACCACCGGCTCCTACCAAACCCGTAAGAATGCCCACAATGGCTCCTTCCAGCAAAATCACAGGATAATTGTAAGTCCTGGGTCCTGCCGTTTCTGTGGATTCAACACTTTTTTTAATCATGCTGTACGAAGCGGCAATCATGAGCACAGCAAAAAGGCCCATGAGCAATAACCGTTTACTCACCACAAACCCACCTACTTCAAATACTTCAGCTGGAATTGCGGGCACAATCAACGCTCTGGTCATAAATACGGCAATGATGGAGGGAATACCAAAGATGATGGCCGTTTTGACGTCCACCAGTTGTTTTAAAAAATAGTTAACCGATCCAACGCCACTGGTAAGGCCTACAATGAATAAAGAGTATGCAGTAGCAGTAACAGGCTCGATGTTGAACAAATACACCAACACAGGAACTGTTAGTATACTGCCCCCTCCGCCAATTAAGCCCAAAGAAACGCCTATCAAAATTGAAGCAAAGTATCCTACGTATTCCATATTTTGTTTTTTGCAAATTTCTGCCGGTGCGGGCTAATCAAAGGTAACCAAAGTTAATTAAAGCGACATCACTGCCGGTTTGTTTTGCAAATACACCTTACTACCTATTTGATTATCAATAGAATACATGAATATCCAATCAATAAAATATTTTTTTCAACAAACGATGCCTGCAGTCACCCACCAAAATGATTCGCGTCATTGACCTATGTGACCAAGGTAGCACACTATTATTTTACGAACAGCCAAATTTGCCATCGAAATGATTACCTCATAATATAAAACAAAAACAAACATGAAGTTAGAGCAAATTTATACCGGATGTATTGCACACGCTGCCTACTACCTGGAATCCAATGGAGAGGCAGCCATCTTTGACCCTCTCAGAGAAGTAAATCCCTATATCGAAAGAGCGGTTGCTGCCAACGCCAAAATCAAATATGTTTTCGAAACCCACTTCCACGCAGATTTTGTGAGCGGACACCTTGATCTTCAAAAGAAAGCGGGTGCGCAAATCGTTTTTGGCCCCACTGCTAAGCCCGGATACGATGCCATTGTTGCTGCTGACAATCAAATTTTTGAAGTAGGAGAATGTAAAGTTAAGGTTATCCATACACCTGGCCATACCATGGAATCTACTACCTACATGATCATTGATGAAAATGGTAAAGAACACGGACTCATCACCGGTGATACCCTCTTTATAGGTGATGTGGGCAGACCCGATCTTGCTCAGCATGTAATTGCAGATCTAACGCAGGAAAAACTGGCAGGGCATCTTTATGATTCATTGAGAAACAAAATCATGCCATTGAGTGATGACCTCATTGTTTATCCAAATCACGGCGCAGGAAGTGCCTGTGGCAAAAAGATGAGCAAAGAGACTACAGACACCCTGGGCAATCAGAAAAAGGTAAACTATGCCCTGGATCCAAGCCTCAGCAAAGAACAATTTATCAAAGTTTTACTCGACGGCCTGACCACGCCTCCGGGATATTTTCCTCAGAACGTATTGTTGAATATCAAAGGGTATGAAAGCCTTGACACTGTTTTGGAAAGAGCCAAAACTCCTTTGAATGCCATCGAATTTGAAGTAGCTGCCAATGAAACAAGGGCTTTGATCCTCGACACAAGAGATGGCGTAAGTTTTGCCAATGCTTTTATCCCCAACTCCATCAACATCGGCATCGATGGCAATTTTGCACAGTGGGTTGGTGAAATGATTCCAGATGTCACGCAGGAAATCTTATTGGTTGCCGAGCCCGGCAGATTGGAAGAATCACTGATCAGACTTTCAAGAGTGGGATATGACAACGTAATCGGCTATCTCAAAGGAGGATTCCAAACCTGGTTGGATGCAGGTAAAGAAACAGATAATTTCAAGAGAATTACGGCTCAGGAATTTGAAACGATGTACAAAGAGGACAAAAAAGTAATTTTCGATGTGCGCAAAAAGAGTGAGTTTGATGCAGAACACGTTGTTGATGCCATCAACGTACCACTTAACCAAATCAACCAACATCTGGCTGAATTTCCAAAAGACAAATCATTTGTAATCTACTGCGCAGGAGGATACAGAAGCATGGTAGCTGCTTCTATCCTCAAGCAGAGAGGATGGAATGATTTTGTAGATGTGATCGGTGGCTTTGGCGCTATATCTAAACAAGATGTGCCCAAAACTGAATACGTTTGCCCTACTACTCTACTGTAGTTTCAAAACAAGAATACCATTAACATCATTGAGGCCTCAGTCACTTGTGACTGGGGCTTTTTATTTGAAGGTATTGATGAACTTATTTCTAATAAGTCTACTCAAAGCAAAAATGTAATCATATAGCAAACATCGCTCATTTGTACCTTTGGCAATGATTCCTTATATTTGAATACAATTTAAGAATGTTGACTAATGAGATGTTTGTCTTTTTTTGTATTCATCCTCTTTTGCATCACCGCTTTCTCCCAGGAATATAAGAGCTACAATCAGCTGTTAAAATCGCACGTTGACGCAAGGGGTAAGGTTGATTACAAAAAATTGACTGCATCCAAAAAACAAATAGATCAAGTTTTACAAAACTGGCAGCACATCAATTTCTACAAATTAAGACCATCGGCTCAACTGTCGTTTCTGATCAATGTGTACAACCTGGCTACCCTTAAAGCTGTGGTGGACCATTATCCAATAAAATCCATAAAAGATATAAACAACGGTAAAATATGGGATGAAAAAAGTGTCTTGCTTTTTGACAAAAAATACAGCCTCAACGAAATTGAAAATCAGTTAATCAGGGCAGTTCACAAAGATGCACGTGTACATTTTGTACTCAATTGTGCTGCAATTTCGTGCCCACCTCTTTTGGCAGAGGCTTTGACCGAAACAAATCTGGAGAAACAATTAATGGATCGCACCCGCAAATTCATACTTGATGCAAGTCAAAATTCTTTTAAGAAAGACAGGATCGTAATTTCATCCATTTTTGACTGGTATCAAAAAGATTTTGGCAATACAATCCTGTTTATCAATCAATTTCGTTCTCCGGCATTGCCTTTAAATACCATGATAACCTATGCACCCTATGATTGGAAATTAAACAGCCAATGACACCCAAACACAGAGTCGTAATTATTGGCAATGGCATTGCAGGTGCCACCGTAGCAGAAATCCTCGGCAAAAAGAGGGATTTTGTTATCACCATGATCTCCGATGAATGCAATTTACCTTATGCCAGAACTGCATTGATGTATGTCTTTATGGATCAGGTAAGATGGGCAGACACCTTATTGCAAAGTGAAGATTTTTGGAAAAATCTGCCTATTGAAATGATAACCGACCGGGTAAGTCATCTTGATCGTATCCAAAAAATACTGGATCTGGAGTCAGGCAGAAAAATTGAATACGACACGTTGGTTATTGCCACGGGATCAAAGCCCATATTACCCAATCTTGATGGCACAATGAGTGATCATGTACACGTGCTCTACCATTTGACCGATTTGGAAAAAATGAACAGGCAACTTTGCCAAAAGCCTCAAAAAGCAGTAATCGTTGGGGGCGGTCTGATCGGCATTGAGATGGCAGAAATGTGGCTTTCCAAAGGAATGGAGGTAAACTTACTAATCAGAGATGATTCATTTTGGAAAAGTAGCTTACCTGTGCAGGAATCCCGTTTGGTTCAAAGCCATATCAGTTGCAAAGGTATTAATGTGATTTGCTCAGATACACTAAGTTCGATTATTTATAATAACAACAAGTTGACATCAGTACAGACAAGCCAGGGTAGATCAATACCATGCGACATGTTGGGCATTGCTATAGGAGTTGAACCCAATGTTGGCTGGTTACAAAAAAGTGGCTTGGCACTTAATCGCGGCATCCTGGTCGATCCATTCCTAAAAACAAATGACGATGCTATCTTTGCTGCAGGTGACTGTGTAGAATTAAATGGACCAGAAACACAAAACAGGGTCGAAGCCATCTGGCACACAGCGAAAAAAATGGGTGAGGTGGTAGCTCAAAATATCATGGGTACAGGGCGACCATACGATGCTGGCATTCATTACAATGGAGCACGTTTTTTTGATATCGAATATCAAATGTATGGCCAAATGTCAATGGCTCCTATAAAAAATGAAAGCCATTATTTCTGGCAGCATCCAAATGAAAATTGCTCGCTAAGGCTGGCATTTGATGAATATCAACAACTCACCGGAATTCTTTCTTTAGGCATCCGATTGCGCAAAACCGTTTGTGATCATTGGATAAAACATCAAGCACCGCTCCAACAAGTATTAAGTGAAATTGGAGCCGCCCATTATGATGTAGAATTTAGTGCGAATCGTTTGAGCAACATGGTCGCCAAAATGCAGGTTATAACGAAAAATAATTACGAGGGTTTATACCAAGACACTATTAACAATGACGTCCATGAATCCAAAAAGTCTTAGCCTCTTAGCTCAAAGTAGTGAGCGCACAGCCATAACAGGCTATCACATATTATTTTGGTCTGGACTTACATATCAGTTTTTGGCTTTGTTTAATTTGTCTTTTTTACCTGCAACTTGGGGAGGTCTTTTTTCACTTTGTGCTGCATTTTTTGGACTCACACTCCTGGGCTTGCATAGCGAAAAACAAAAAGAAAGAAATCACCAACCTCTTTATCAAACCCAATCCAAATCTAAAAAACTAAGTCCGATTGTAATCGCCTCAATACTAACCCTGTTTTACACATTATTGTATCTTAAACCCCAATGGCTGGGCCTTTCCGCAGGGGGAGAAAATAATACTGGCCTGATAGCATTGTATGATGGCCTGAGTATTTTCTTAAAAAGAAAGCCGGCAAGTGAGTGGTTTGTATATGGAGTCCTGTATACTATGGTAATATTGAGTATGGGTATACGATTTATTTATAAATTCAGGCACAATCCATACCAGGTTTACAGAACTTTCAGCATTGTTTTTTTTCAACTGTGTTTTGCTTTTTTAATTCCGGAAATTCTCCAAAGTCTTAATAAACCCTACGTTGATCTTAAAAATTTCTGGCCCTTACAGTACTATTTTTATTTTGACTGGAACATTCATCAATTGCTGTCATCGGGTCGATTTGGCATCTTTGTTTTGATCTGGGGCACCCTTGGATTTTTAGTGATTACGCCTATTCTCACCTATTATTTTGGCAAAAGATGGTATTGTTCGTGGGTATGTGGATGTGGAGGACTTGCGGAAACAGCAGGGGACTCATTAAGGTCCTTGTCTGTAAAAAGCATAAAAGCCTGGCAATGGGAAAGGGCTTTGATATACACCATTTTGGCTTTTGTGATTGTTATGACAATATTGGTACTGATTACGAATACCACAGGCTATTTGTCTTCAATCAGCTATCCTCTTTCACACTACTATGGCTTGTTGATAGGAGCTGTTTTTTCTGGCATCGTTGGCGTTGGTTTTTATCCATTACTGGGTGCCCGCATTTGGTGCAGGTATGGCTGTCCGATGGCGGCATATCTGGGCATTTTACAAAAACATTTTTCCAGGTTTAGAATTACCACCAATCATGGCCAGTGCATTAGTTGTGGCAATTGCAGTACTTATTGCGAAATGGGCATCGATGTAAAATCCTATGCTCAGAGAGGAGCCGACATTAAACGCGCTTCCTGTGTAGGCTGCGGCATTTGCAGTGCAGTTTGTCCAAGGGGAGTACTCCGTTTGGAGAACAAATAATCCATACTAAATAACTCAAAAAGGTACAAAAACAATTAAAACAGTCGCCTTTTTTACATTCATCCAATGGTACGGTAAAGGCAACCGTTGGTGAAAGGGATTGACCCATTTCCATATTTAGGAAAGAGCTGCCCGGAACTGTATTTAGCTTTGAAGTTCAACAAAATTTCAACAATGAATTACAGAAAACCCATTCAGGCATTGATGCTGCTCCTGATATCTTTTCAGGTTTCACTCTTTGCACAGCAAGATTTGGTACCATACGATACCGGACGAACTTTGGAAGGCGATTATTCATACAACAGTCCTCAGGGCAAAGAAAACTTTCGTGCTTCCAATGTTCGCATTGCCGTAAAATTGCCCAAAGAGGCAAAAACAGATGCCCTCCAACAAATTGAGAAACAATTCAGGGACATTTCTTCAAAAGAGGGTTCTCAACTGCACGAGTTGGCGGGATACACCTTGTTTTCAATCAATGCAAAAATCAAAGATTCAAAATCGCTTTCGGCACTCATTGAAAAAATAAATACTTCTTCATTGGTAGAAGCAGTAAGCCCTGTTTTGTTGTATGAAGATCAAACAGCACACATTCCAACACAAAGAATCATAATTAAGTTAAAGTCTCTCTCAACGCTGGATCAACTGAAAAATGATGCACAAAAATTTGGCTTGACACTTTCCAAAGCCTATGCCTATGACCAACTTGTTTATTTTGGAGAAATAAAAAAGGGTAGTGCACTAGACGCCATTCAAATATCACAGCGACTCTATGAAACTGGTAAATACCAGGCCGTAGAACCTGAATTAATAAGGATATTGGCCAAAATGAATACCAATGATCCATTTTTAGGATACCAATGGTCTCTCAACAATACGGGCTCCGCCAATCAATACAACGGCACTCCTGGAGCAGACATGAATGTATTCAATGCCTGGAACCTTGTCACAGGATCATCAACAATAAAAGTAGCTGTGATCGATGAAGGGGTTGACCTCAATCATCCTGATCTCGCCGCAAATCTACTTCCGGGCTTTGATGCCACCGGGCTGGGTAGCAATGGTGGCCCACAGGGCAATGATGCCCACGGTACCGGATGTGCAGGAATCATTGGAGCCATCGGCAACAATGGTTTGGGCTTAGCGGGGGTAGCATATGGTGTTAAAATTGTTCCAATAAGAATTGCCTACAGTTCGAACTCTTCCTGGGTGACCAACGACACATGGATCAGCACAGCCATCGACTGGGCATGGAACAACGGTGCAGCCGACGTATTGAGCAACTCCTGGGGTGGAGGACCTGCCTCTACCTTAATCAATGATGCCATTGGCAGAGCAGTCACACAAGGAAGGAACGGAAAAGGTAGTCCTGTTATTTTTGCTGCCGGCAATTTTAATTCCAGTGTGTCTTTCCCTGCTTCCAACAACAACACCATTGCAGTCATTGCTATGAGTATGTGCAATCAGCGAAAATCATATACTAGTTGCGATGGCGAAAGCTGGGGATCCAATTATGGTACCAATGCAGATGTTGCTGCCCCCGGAGTAAAAATATTCACCACCGATATTTCAGGTACCGCCGGTTATAGTATTGATGATTACTATCCTACCTTTAATGGCACCTCATCCGCTTGTCCCAATACAGCAGGCGTGATGGCCCTGATCTTATCTGCCAATCCTGCACTTACCATGACACAGGCCAGGCAAATTCTGGAATCATCCTGCGAAAAAGTTGGGGGTTATGGTTATATCAGCAATCCAACCAACCAACCCAATGGCACCTGGAGCAATGATTTGGGTTATGGCAGGGTAAATGCCTATGCAGCAGTACAAATGGCATTAGGCATGACCTGCAATGGTGCCCCACCCACTACAACTGTTTTGGCTACAAGCACATCTTTTTGCGTACCTACCAATGTTACTTTTTCACTTCAATCTGCCTACAATTCTGGTACAAGTTTTCAATGGGAAACCAGCACAGACGGCCTTACTTATTCACCTGTAACCGGAGCGACTGCCAACAATTTTTCAGTCACCATCAATACCAACTTATGGGTAAGATGCGCCATTAGTTGCGGTTCCAATACTACTACAACCGCTGCATCAGTCATTACATACATAGACCCAACGGTAGTAAATTACCCCCATACAGAAAAGTTCAATGCATCTTCCCTTCCTTGCGGATGGTCGGTACAAAATGTAAACGGGGATGCCAATACGTGGGTTGTTTCCAATTCAGGGCCGCGTACATCTCCTTATGGTCCTTCGTATGCGAAAAATGCTACGCAAGCCGCGAATGATTGGTTATTTTCACTTCCTTTATCCATGACAGCAGGCAATAGTTATGGTGTCAGATTTTGGTATAGAGGCAACTCTACTACCCTGCCAGAAATGCTGGAAGTGAAGTGGGGAAATGCTCCTAATGCAAATGCAATGACATCCAATGCAGTTTTCAGCAATACGGCCATTGGTAATGCGACTTACAGCGTAGCAAATTCGGCGGTTATAACGCCAGCCTCCACTGGCATTTATTATGTGGGCTTCAGGGTTTTCAGCAATGCAAATATGGGTAATCTTCGACTGGATGATATTACATTTGAACTGGTGTCACCATGTAACACCCCACTTAACGGAGGTGTGATCAGTGGCCCGTCTACCATCTACGCCGGCAACGGCACCCTTTCTACATTTTCAGTAACCGGCCAGAATGGTAATGATGTCTACTGGCAGATTTCTGCCAATGGTGGCACAAGCTGGACAACCATACCAGGCTTGGTAACTTCCATCGTCAACACATCCATTGCTGCTCCCGGTAGTTATTTATTGAGGGTAGTAACAGGATCATACAATTGTGCAGATGCATACTCACCTGACTTTCCCGTTACTGTAATACCGAGGATAGGAGATTTGATATCCAATCCAATCATTGCACAACATGAATTCTATGCCCAGCTCAATACAGGCGCGGGATCTGGTTTCAACAATGACTACACCGGCCCTAATAATCAGGCATCTAACGATGTATTTTTCAGATATACCACTGGGGCTTGCACAGATTCTATAATTATTGGTACCTGTGGCAGTGGTTTTGACACCTACCTCCACATTCTGGATGCCAATGGTGTGCATATTACTTCTATGGACGATGGACCTCGTTGTGGGCAACAAACTGTGATGGTATTTGATGCTGCACCTTCCACCACTTA
>ERZ724519.1-NODE-1-length-81532-cov-8.637161_pt1 | contig 81532 bp, 70 predicted proteins | sample MGYA00376052_ERZ724519 | MGnify/ENA primary metagenome ERZ724519 (study PRJEB28724, sample SAMN07190883) | activated sludge metagenome | isolation source: activated sludge of sewage treatment plant in Hong Hong | place: Hong Kong | collected 2016-03-17 ... | reverse complement strand
GGTCTGCTACCTTACCCACTTACAATACCACCGGCCCGGCTCAAAGTATCAAGACTCGATGTTCGTGCGACAATGATCCTATGATGGTGAGCTCAGAATCAATGGCAGTAACTACAGTTCCCGGAACATGTATTTTCACCACCTGGTATCAGGACCTGGATGGTGATGGCTATGGTAATGCTGCTGTTACCCAAAGTTATTGCAACCAGCCTATGGGTTATGTCAACAATTCCAATGATTGCAACGACAACAATGCTGCACTCAACCTGCCTCCTTATCTGGTGACCTTAAATGGAGTGTGTTATGCTACGATTGAAAGTGCACTGGCAGCGGCTGTTTCCGGCAATACCATTCAGGTGGAAGGCAATATCAACTCAATTGGCATCAATACGATACCGGCAGGCATTACCGTGCAGATCAACAATGGTGCCAGCTGGACGAACAATATGACATTGACCAACAATGGTACTATTACGGAAGTTGGTACCGGAAGTTTTGTAAATGGTCCAATGGGCTTATACAAGGGAACAGGCAATTTCAACGGTTCCCTGGTCAATAACGGAACTGTAAATCCAGGTAATTAAAATTACCTTATATCAATAAAAAAAGCCTCTGAAGTTCAGAGGCTTTTTTATTTAAGGACTTTACATCAAAACGGATTAACGCCCGCAACAGTCGTATATTTAAAACTCAGCTTTTGCTCAGGATAAATGTATTTAAAGGCCGATTGCACCATCAGTGTGCCTTCATGAAAGCCACAAAGGATGAGTTTTAATTTTCCGGGATAAGTATTAACGTCTCCAATGGCATAAATCCCAGGTAAATTAGTGCTATAATCGAATGTATTCACTACAATGGCGTTTTGGTCGATTTCAAGTCCCCACTCTCCTATGGGCCCTAATTTGGGGCTTAAGCCAAACAATGGAATGAAATAATCAACCGCAACTTCCTGTTTTCCTATATCGTCTATTTCCAGCACTACATGGCTTAGTGCATCTTCTCCTTTCAGATCGACTGCCTGGGCATTGGTAACCAGTTTTACCTTTCCCTTTTCAACCAGATCCATTACTTTTTCCACGCTATCGATGGCGCCTCTAAAAGAGGTTCTGCGGTGAATCATGATCAATTCTTCAGCAATATCTGCCAGGAGAATGGTCCAGTCAAGAGCAGAATCACCCCCACCTGCGATCAGCAATTTTTTACCCCGGTACTTCTCTGGATTTTTAATGATGTAATCAATGCCTTTGTCTTCGTATTTTTCGATGCCTTCAATGGGAGGTTTACGGGGTTCAAAACTGCCTAAGCCCCCGGCAATGGCCACAACCGGAGCAAATAGTTCTGTTCCCTTATTGGTTGTCACCTTGTACTGACGCTCACCAACTTTTTCCAATTTTTCAGCTCTTTCTCCAAACGTAAAAGTTGGATGAAAGGGCTCGATTTGTTTCATCAGATTTTCCACCAGATCAGTGGCCAAAACTTCGGGATAACCCGGAATATCGTAGATGGGTTTTTTGGGGTAAATCTCATTGAGTTGACCACCGGGGCCTGCCAATGAATCTACCAGGTGGCATCTTAATTTTAATAATCCTGCTTCAAAAACGGTAAAGAGCCCAACAGGACCCGCGCCGATGATCAGAATGTCGGCTGTATTCTCCATTGTCAAAATTTTATGCAAAAGTAAGGGCTTTGTTCATCATACAAACACATATATGATTGCTCTCACTATTAGATCTGACTTTTCTCATTTAACTAATTACGTAATTCACAAATCATTAACAAAGAAGTTAATTCTGCATTAAAACCCAACAGGATAGTACCCCTTTATGCCATAACATCGTCAAGCCATTAATAATCATAGTAAAAACTGCCAATTGAAAACACATTTTCCAATCATACTTTTTGCCTTGTTCATCTCTTCTTGTCAGGGAATTGACGATGAAGTACTACCCATTTTTGGTGTGTACGATGCCCATGTGGTGGGTATTTCAGGCCCCTACTCCATCAACATCTCTGCTGCGGGGGGAGATGACATTTTGATCGATGCTCCCTTTGATGGTGAAGACTGGTACGTTGTGCGCGCCGATATTGATGAAAGCAGTCAGGCAAAATGGAAGATAGACATCAACCGTCAACAACTTTCTCCCGGGGTTGAAATTTGGGGTGAGGGTTTTTATTATCGCGATGTTGTACAATTGGATTACACAGTACAATACTTTGGTCAAAACTTTGATTTCCGAATGATCGCAGAAAAATAAGATCTGACCGCGGCGGTGTTTTCCATTGATCACTTTCGCAATAATTGAATCCTGGCAGCCGGACCGCGGTCTTTTTTACTTTTGAAGGTGCTCCAAAACTTCTTCTACCAGTGCCCTGTTGATTTCTTCAATGAAATATGAGCCCGCCATGGGATCTCTGAAAAGATGCAACTTACTTTCGTGTTTCATCATATGTTGTATATTTTGTACCAGCCTTGCATACTTATCCAAGCCCTGACCCCAAGGCAAACCACTTATGAAATCATAACCTCCCATGACAGCTGAGAGCGCACTGTAACTGTATCGAATGAGGTCCTGGTTGGCATCATGGTTATCGGCCTTCAATTGACCCAAAAGTATGAGTTGTCTGGGCATGCCTTTTGATTCGCCCAGTTTACAAAATACCTCCCTAATGGCTCGTGCCCAGGCAATTTCACCATAAAAGTCGGATCCAACGTGATGCACTACCACCCAGCCATTCTGCTGATCCTGCCACTGTTGCGCGATGGTGGCTGCCAGGTTAAATAAAGATGGTTTTTTAGTATCTAATACCTCCAGGATTTGGTATTCACCATCTGCCGGGCTTTGGCTCATCCAATAAAGCAGACCATTTTTTGTTACATCACTCAGTGCTGTGTGCCACTGTAACTTATCACCATCACTCAATTGAGAAACATCGAAAAGGGAATGGATAAATTCAAATTTAATCCCTTGGGTAAAGTCATCTATTGAGTCACCGACACCAGGCTTGCACCATAATGCTTCAGCACCATTTTCGAGGGCCGACAAACATGCTGAGTTCCCCGAGCAATGGGCCAGAATTTTCCATTCATTCGCCGGAATGGTTCCTCGGACCTGGTTTTGAGGGCCAGGCCAGGAGAAGCCATCGTGGTCATAAACGTCAGTATGAATAAACAGATCCGCTAAAGTCTTGCCATCCGGAAGTTCCTTACGTACTGCATCCAGCCATGTTTGTTTGGTATGGGGTTGAAAAGAAGAATTCATAGTGCAAATATAAAGTATATACTGTTGTAACCTGCTATTGACTTTTAACAAAACATTACAGTGCTCCCTTTCGTTTTAATGACATAATTTGTTAATTTTGTCGCTTGTTTTTATTCTTAATAATTGAAAATTAATCATTTATGTATAATTCTGACGTTGCAGCCGTAGATGGTTTGGCCCGTTCTTATCAGGAACTTAAGGCAGAAATCGGCAAAGTCATTGTAGGACAGGATGAAGTTGTAAAGTCGGTTCTTATTTCATTATTTGCCAATGGACACAGCTTACTCGTTGGGGTTCCAGGATTGGCCAAGACCTTGTTGGTGAGTACGATAGCAGACGTGTTGGATCTGGATTTTAAAAGGATTCAATTCACGCCGGATTTGATGCCTTCAGACATCACCGGATCCGAGATTCTGGATGAGCATAAAACATTTAGATTTAACAGGGGGCCACTATTTGCCAACATCATTTTGGCTGATGAGATTAACCGAACACCACCCAAAACACAGGCTGCACTGCTCGAAGCCATGCAAGAGCGGTCCGTCACTGTGAGTGGAACCAAACACCTGCTGGCAAAGCCATTTTTCGTATTGGCTACTCAAAACCCAATTGAGCAGGAAGGCACTTATCCACTGCCCGAAGCACAGCTGGACCGTTTTATGTTCAACATCAAACTTGACTACCCCAGCTATCAGGAAGAATTAAACGTAGTTAAAAATACTACAGGGGCTATGTCGACAAGTTTAAAATCGATCCTTAATGCAGAGCAAATTCTATACTTCCAGAACCTGGTAAGGAAGATTCCCATTGCCGACAATGTATTGGAGTACGCGGTTACACTGGCTTGTAAAACCCGTCCGGGCACTGATTTGGCAACACCTGAAGTCAATAAGTATATATCCTGGGGTGCGGGTCCCAGGGCATCCCAATACTTGGTTTTGGGAGCCAAGTGTCATGCAGCCATCATGGGTAAATATTCTCCCGATATTGAGGATGTAAAAGCCATTGCAGAAAACGTGCTGAGACACAGGGTAGTCAGGAACTACAAGGCCGAAGCAGAGGGCATCAGTCTTGAGACACTTATCAAAGGATTGTTATAAATTTTGCAAATTCAGTACAAAGCAAGAACCATTTGATGGCAAGGTTGTGTTGTATTAAGTATCAAAATGATTAAATCAAAAAATCATGAAAGCTATTCCTTCGTTGTTGCTGATTTTGATGGTGGTGGTATTTGCAGGCTGTGGTGATGACGATGCCGGGTCAGGTAGCTTGAAGCTCAATTTTAAGCTTAAATACGGAGATCAGCCATTGGTGATGTTTGAGCCTTACACCTACCCTACCGGGCAAAAGATGACATTTAGTCGTTTCAGTTTTTATTTTGCAGATGCGCAATTAAAGAGTGGAACCAACTACACCAACATACACGAGATTTCATACCACACTTTAACCAATTCCCATACCGGGGCAGCAGCAGCGGAAAAAGGATATGATTATACGATACCTAACATCAAAGCAGGTGCCTATTCATCGCTCAAATTTGCACTAGGCGTGCCAAAGGTGAGCAATGATAAAACGCCTGCAGATTTTGCCAACAGCCATGTATTAAGCAACCAGGCAGAATATTGGAGTGGATGGAAAAGTTATGTGTTCACCAAAACCGAGGGGTTGATTGATTTAGATGGAGATGGCACTTTGGAATCGGGTTATGCCTTGCATACAGGTGCCAATGAAGCCTTACGTACCATTGAATTGCCAGTAAATCTGAACATTGAGGAAGGTAAAGAAAGTACGCTCAACATCATCATAGACCTAAAAAAAGAATTTGGCAGCAATCCTGTTTATGACATTGTAACCAATCCTCAGATACATTCCATATCTCAGGCACCTCAGGTCAAACAATTGATCGACAATCTTGCTACGGCCTTTTCGGTTCAATAGCCGATATACGACTTAGCAACAAAAAGTGTAACTTGGTCTCCGTTATTCCTATTGCCGGTGGACAAAGAAACTTTCAGGTACCTATTTGATACGTATTACAATGCGTTGTGCAATTATGCCTGTTTGTCATTGGGAATGAATGACGACGCAGAAGATGTTGTGATGGAGGTATTTGCGCATATTTGGGATAAAAGAGAAAATCTGAGCAACATTGAAAATCCCAAAGCTTACCTGTTCAGGAGTGTTCACCACAAAGCAATCGAAAAAATCAGGGCCAAAAAACTGGTTATTGTAGCTTTGGAGGGAGAAAAAATTGTCGTCCCGGATTACAAAGAAGAAATTGGAGAAGATTACTTGTTAAAAGAAAGAATCTTTCAATCTATACGACAATTGCCTACCCAATGTCGCGTTATCTTTGTGAAATCAAAATTGGAGGGCATGAGCCACAAAGAAATAGCGCAGGAGATGCAGATTGCAGTAAAAACAGTAGAAAATCAAATTACAAAGGCTTTTAAGCTGATTAGGAAACAAATTGACACTATTTGAGCGTTATTCATAAGTTATAGGATGAAATTAAGAGACAACATCAGAAAAATCAACGAAAGTGATGGCCACAAGCAGGCCGAGCTCATCCAGCAATGGAAAGATGAAGCTTCGGCCAACCTGAGGGCAATGCATGAGGGCATTGAAAATAAACTCGAGGATACCCCTATGGCTGGGTATCGCCAATATGATAAAGCAGCTGCTTATGAAAAAATTACCGGAGAACATTATGAAAAATCAGGAATAAGCTGGAAAAAGTGGGCAGCGGCAGCGGTTTTCACAGGTTTGATTGCTATGGCTGGTCTGTTTTTTGTCAACAACAAACCCATTACCCATTATGCTGCTGTTAATGGTGTTGAAATTGAGCATTTGAATGATGGCACCGACGTGACCCTAGACACTGGCTCCACCCTGGATTATAATGGCAGTCGTGGGGTTGCTGTTACTGGTAGGGCATTTTTTAAGGTTAGTAAAAAGGCAGATAAGACGCCATTTACGGTTGAGCTCAATAAAGGGAAGGTCACCGTTTTGGGTACCCGATTTTCTGTAAGTTCTTATCCCGGCACCACTGAAGTAGCGGTAGAAGAAGGCCGGGTAAAGTATGAATACGGAGGAAGAGAAGTTATATTGAATGCAGGAGACTGGATGAAATTATCCGATGAAGACATAGTGTCCAGCCCGATTCTTACCGGAAATCACTTTAGCTGGACTACGCAGGTACTTGAGTTTAAAAACACCCCACTTGACCAGGCACTTCAGGACATCAGCAGGCATTATCACCAAGAGTTGGTTATTTCCAAAGAAATCAAAACAGCTGGAAAATGCCTCTTGACAAGTAAATTTGCCGGTGAAAATCTAGACCAGGTGATGGATGAATTAAAATTGCTTTTCCAAATCCAATACTACAAAAGCGGAAATCGTTACGTTATCACATCAATGAAATGTTGATGAACCGTGAATCTTCGCTTATTTGTATCGATCCTGATTACACTATTTGTTGCTGCCGTACATGCACAAAATACAGCCGGAATTGAAATAGACAGCCGTAAAATACCGCTACCGGCAAGGCGAAGTCAAATTCTGGAATCCATTCAGAACATTACCGGCGTTTCATTTTCCTATGCGGCCAATCAATTTGACAACATCGTAATGGCAGAGCTGCCCGAGGGTGAAATGCAGCTCGAGACACTTCTTCAAAAAATATTTTTCGATTACCATTTACAGGTCGCGGTTACGAGTCCGGGTAAATGGGTCTTACAAATCAAAGAGGCCAGGATCAGTATATCAGGCTACGTAATGGATGCACAGACCGGTGAAGTATTGCCGGGAGTGTTGATATACCAACCTGCAACAGGCAACTATACTTCTACGGATGTCAAAGGTTTTTACTACATGGAGTGCAGGCCAGGCCCCCTTGAGTTGGAAGTGAGGATTTTGGGCTACGAGATCATGCGTTACACCGATGAAGTTTATAAATCCATTATTCGAAGTTTCAGGCTGGCCGTAGTCACTACCAATTTGCCGCCGGTCATCATTCAGGAAAAACAATTGCTGGATCCCTTGAGCGAAATAATGCCAAGGCGTTCAGGTATCGAAAAGAACACGGTGCTGGGTGAAGCGGACCCTCTAAACATTTTAAAAACCTTACCAGGAGTAACACCTGGCAGCGAAGGAGGTATGGGCATACAGGTACGAGGGAGTGGATCTGATCAGAACCTGGTAATGATGGAAGGAATGCCTGTTTATGAAGCCTACCATACAGGTGCTTTGAGTTCGATTTTTATGGATGATGCAGTACGCACTGTTGACTTTATGAAAAGCGGACAACCTGCAAGGTATGGAGGAAGATTGAATGCGGTGGTAAACGTATTGATGAAGGATGGCAACCGCCAAAAGAGAGAAAGCATCCTACATTTGGGAATACAGGGCATGAGTTTTTTCACAGAAGGACCACTTGCCCGTAAAAAGCTAACGTATGCTTTCTCATTAAGAACCTCATGGATCAATGAAGCTTTGAAGCCCATTAAAAAAAAGATTACCCTTTATGATGACATATTTTTGCAATACAGAGATGTACAGCTTAAGCTCAATTACCGCTGGAGCGAAACCCAAAAACTAAGTGCCACGTACTACAGAGGAAATGACCGATTAAAACTGAGTAAGGACAGCCGCAATCTTTTTGGAGATGTGGTAGCCAGTCAGTCCAATCAATTCAGTGGCAGCAATGAATTGCTTAGTATTCAATACGATCATGTATTAAATCATCAGTTGAAATACAACTTGCAGGCCGGAATGATCAATTACAAGGTATTTTCCAGGGGTACCTACAAATTTCCTGTGAGTGTTTCTGACAGTACAACCGGTACGCTTGATGTTATCAACAATTCGCAGGTAAATGACAAACAAATCAGTGGCAGTATTGATTACTTTGTAAATGACAATGTAAAGGTCAGCGCTGGTAGCGGATACATTGTGCATACACTCAATCCTGCTGTCAAACAGAGTCTGGCAGTGGTTGATGGCATAGCTGAAGGATTTGGAAATCCAGACTCTGCATATACAGCAAGGGAACATTACATTTTCATAGAGGGCAATGTAGAGTTGGGGAATCGCTTTTACTTAATACCGGGTGTATATCAGGTCAATTATTCACAGGCAAAGTATGGTCACCATAGCTGGCAGCCCAGACTGCAGATGCAATACCAACCCTATGAACAATGGTTGATGCAATTTTCATATACCCGATCTGCACAATACATCATTTTGTTGGCAAACAGCGGACTGGGGTTGCCATCAGAGTTGTGGGTGCCCTCAACGCAAAAAGTGGGCCCGCAGTTTGCAGATCATTTTGCATTTGATACCAAAATAAACCTTGACAGCATCCATACCGTGGGTATTGGCTTGTATCGCAGAAACCTCCAACAATTGAGTGAATACAGTCAGTTGGTAGATTTTTTTATCAATATTTTCCCACCTAAAGGAAGTCCGCCCATTGTGAGCACCGAGAGAGATTGGGAGAACCAGGTTTTGAAAGGAACAGGCGCAACCCAGGGCATAGAACTTTCTGTACGGGCAGACAGAAAGAAATGGCAGTATTGGTTGAGTTACCACAAAAGCAGCAGCACCATGACCTTTGCCGGACTGAATGAAGGGCTGACCTTTGTATCGAGGTTTGACAGGCCCCTCCAAATCAATGCAGGGGTTTTGTATAAAAATGACCGCGGTTGGAGGATTGGAGCCAATTGGGTTTATACCAGCGGTCAACCCTTTACACTAGCAGATGAAAAAGTGACGTTTTATTCGGGTCTGGATACCATTGGCATAACGCTGGTGCAGACGGGTAAAAAAAACAATTACCGAATGCCCCATTTTCATCAATTGACTGTAAATGCATCTTATGATTTTAAGGTGAAAGACATCAAATGCACTGTTTCCTTTGGTGTTTTCAATGCGTACAACCGTCTCAATTCCTATTTCATTTATGCGTCGCGTACCGATGCCAGCAGTACCATTTTTAAGAAGGTAAGTTTATTTCCAATATTGCCTCAGCTGAGTATGCGAATGCTTTGGTAGCTTGGAAAGAATGTAAAAAGCATCTCATTATCAATATTTTATCAATTATTTATATTTTTTAGTGAATTAGACCGACCGGTCTATTATTTTTATTAACTTTGTGAAAAATAATAAGATGGATAAAGTATTTGAAGTAACAAAAAACAACAGGAAGGCTGTGTTAGCCCTGGTAAAGACAATGACATTGGAGCAACTGAATCACATTCCCAATGGCTTTAACAACAACATATTGTGGAATGTAGGGCACATGGTGGCCATTCAACAACTGATCGTTTATGGTTTGGGAAACGTGCCATTTATCGTTGAAAATGAGATGGTGATGTCTTTTAAGAATAAGACGCAGCCCGAAAGGCCGTATACACAGGAGGAGGCAGATCGAATATTTGATGTATTTGTAGCTACAGCAGAGCAAATGGAAGCAGATTATAAAGCCGGGAAGTTTGTTGATGTGACCCCATTCATAAGTAAATCTCACAATGCTACCTATGAAGGAGCGGAAGGATTGATCACATTTAATATGTTTCATGAAGGCTTGCATACAGGTGTCATCCAAAAGTATATGCAATTAATAGCATGAGTTCTAGGGAGCGCCTGATCCAGGTAACGGCAAGGCTGATACGGGAAAAGGGCATGGCTGCAACCGGCCTGGCTGAAATTTTGGGATTGGCAGAATTACCGAAAGGATCATTGTATCATTATTTTCCGGGGGGAAAGGAAGAGTTGATAAAAGAAGCCCTTCATTCGTACAAAGACTGGCTTGCCGGAGGCTTTAAGGCAAAAATGAAGGGCAGCAGTTGTGCAGCAGAAGGGTTGAGTGGTATCATTGATTTTTTTAAAGATGACCTTGAAGCATCCCGGTATGTAGCAGGTTGCCCGATTGCAACCGTGGCTTTGGAAAGCAATGAAGACCTGGCTTCCATCCGGACGGCGGTGAGGGAAGTAATGGATTACTGGATCCAATCGCTGTGTGCCTACCTGCGTTACAAAGGCTACAATGGGAATCCATCAACGGCAGAAGATTTTATCATGCAAATAGAAGGTGCGTTGATCATGGCCAGGATTTACCAGTCGGCTGCTCCTTTGGAAAAACTCAAATTAAAAATCAAAGAAATATTACAAAATGACATCAATAGAGAAGAAGCTTAGTTCCGAAGCCATTGTTCGATTTCAGCATTGTGATCCATTGGGTCATCTCAACAACAGTATGTACATAGATTATTTTTTAAATGCCCGTGAAGATCAGTTGAGTGCGCATTACCAGCTTGACATATACCAGCACAGCAAAACTGAGGGCAAGGCATGGGTCGTAGCGGCTCATCAGATCCTCTACAAAAGGCCTGTCAACGCTCTGGATAAAATAGTGATTGAATCGGCCCTTTTGGCTTATGACAACAAATCACTCAAAGTAAAATTTGAAATGAAAAAAGAAGAATTGGTTTGTTGCACCATGGAGACCTCTTTTGTTTACATAGACTTAAAAACAGGCAGGCCCACCGACCATGGTTCCGGCTTACTTGAGCTATTCGAACAAGTATGTTTACATTAAATTAAACATGGCAAAAAAACAAAGTTCGTATCTTGTTCAAAATTTGCAAGTCATGAAACATACGAGCTTTGTCATTGCCTTTTTATTACCGCTTTTGGGATTTGCCCAGTTGGCATCCGGCCCCATGGTTGGTCATGTTACTTATCAGGAAGCCACCATTTGGGTGCAGACGATGCAGGCCGGACCTGTGCAATTAAAGTATTGGCCTGAGGCACAACCCAAGTTGGCGGTAATTGGAGAAACAGAAACCACAAAGGTAAAACATGGCAATACAGCCCATCTTACGGCAAGAAACCTTGTACCCGGCACCATTTACCGATATGAAATTCTGGTCAATGGCAAGGCCATCAAAGCACATCATGAACAAAAATTTGAAACCCCTGCCGTATGGAAATGGAGGGGAGATGCACCTGATTTTGATTTTGTAGCGGGCTCGTGTTTTTACATCAACGAAGAGGCTTATGACCGGCCAGGCAAACCTTATGGAGGAGATTATCAGATACTCGATGCAATCTATCGCGATAAACCTGACTTCATGGTTTGGTTGGGTGACAATACCTATCTGCGAGAAGCGGATTGGGACAGCAAGTCGGGCATTTATCACAGATACAGTCATACACGGGCTCTCAAAGAATTGCAACCACTTTTGGCCAATACACCGCAATATGCAATATGGGATGACCACGATTACGGGCCAAACGATTCAGATCGCTCTTATTACGGCAAGCAATGGACGAGAGCTGCCTTTCGTGATTTTTGGGCCAACCCTGTATATGGGGCCGGAGATACGGAGGGTATAACAGGGGCCTTTTCGCGCAGTGATGCCGATTTCTTTTTGATGGACAATCGCTGGTACCGCAGTCCTCAATCCCCCAGTGGAGAAATACTCGGAGAGAAACAGCTCAATTGGCTGATTGAAGCTTTGCGATACAGCAGTGCCAGCTTCAAATTTGTTTGCATTGGAGGACAGACATTAAGTGATGCCAGGGTATTTGAAAATCACGCCATCTATGTAGCAGAACGACAAAAATTGTTGGATGCCATTGATCAATATAAAATCAAAGGTGTTGTATTTCTAACAGGAGACCGACATCATTCAGAGCTTACGGCCTGGACCAGTCCTTCGGGCATCAAAGTTTATGATATAACCAGTTCTGCACTTACTTCTTCCACAACGGCGCACCCGGAAGAGCCTAATACCGGGCGTGTGGAAGGATCTATGGTAGGGGTGCGCAACTACGCCAAAATCAGGGTAGAAGGCCCGAAAGCAGATCGCAGGCTTGTATTGGAATTCAAGAATGCGAGCGGCCAAGTAGCATACACACATACCATTAATCCATGAGATAAGTCACCCATTGGATGACCACGGTCATTGACAAATTTTGGGTTTTGATTACACATTTGTAATACAAAAATCGAGGAAAATGAGGCAACGGAAATGAAAGTCCGGGGTCGGAAGTTCCGAAAACGGCTTCGTGAAAGTTGGTTCATGAAATTGAATAACCCAATAAAAATAAGGTCATGAAACCTCAAAAATTCTTTAGAGACTCTGCCGATATTCTTCCTGTTTTCGGCGACATTTTTGATGATTTTTTTCCAGCAGGATGGACTAAAAAGTTTAACCTCAACAACAGCCTTCCGCCTGTGAACATCAAAGAAAATGAAAAAGAATTCATTGTTGAGTTGGCAGCACCCGGCTTTGAAAAGAAAGACCTTGACATTAAGCTGAAAGATGGTTTGTTGACCATTAAGTCAGAGAAAAAGATGGAGAACAAAGAAGAAAAAGAAAATTACTATCGGGCAGAATTCAATTACAATTCATTTGTAAGGACATTTAATGTACCCGAAAATGTAGATGAAAAAATGATTCAGGCTAATTTTGAAAACGGTCTATTGACCCTGACCCTGCCTAAAACTGTGGTAGAAAAAGTGGAAGAGGCGCACAAAATCATGATTTCATAAGGGCGGTCAGGCGAGCCTGAACTCAAATTAACACATCAAAGGGAGTCGATCGACTCCCTTTTTTTATGTCAACTTGATCGGAAAATTGCTTATCTTTAAATGTATAAGAAAGGACCTTGACTGAAATCAATCTCTATTTTGTTTTATTAAGTTTGCTTGCTGAAATCATAGGTACAGTTGGAGGCTTTGGCTCATCCGTTTACTTTGTGCCCATTGCTGCCTTCTTCCTCCCTTTTGACCAGGTGCTGGGCTTAACGGCCTTGTTTCATCTGTTTTCCAATACCACAAAGATTGGCTTGTTCAGAAAAGGGTTGGATAAAAAACTGCTCCTGAATATCGGCATTCCTTCTGTGGTATGTGTGGTGATGGGCAGTTGGCTCAGCGGGCGATTTGATGCATTGATGCTCGAGTGGATTTTATATTCATTTTTACTATTATTAGCTTTGGTGATGTTGTACCGTCCTGACTGGAGAATGGAGGCAAGCCTCAACAATGGCATAGCGGGCGGAGCCCTCTCTGGCTTTGCTGCCGGGCTTTTGGGCACGGGTGGTGCCATCAGGGGTCTGACCATGTCGGCTTATACCATGAGCATCCAGGGATTTGTGGCTACCAGTGCTGCCATAGACCTGGGTGTAGATTTGGCGAGGTCAATCGTGTACTTTGAAGAGGGTTACATGGCAGGCCCTCAGCTCATTTATGTGCCTGTGCTGCTCATCATCAGTGTAGCCGGATCCTATATTGGAAAACAGATGTTGGCTTATTTTAGTGTTGATAGTTTCAGGAAATTTTCACTGGGCAGCATACTGGTCATTGCCATTGCAGGCGTGCTCAAATTGTGGTTTCAATAGCGGATTATTTTTTCTTCAAAGCCCACTTAAAAGCAAATTCACCGATTAATTCACCCGCTTCATTGGTAGCTTTAGAAGAAAGCCATAAAGTGGAATCTCCCCCTTCGGAATTGAGGGCATCGATGGTATTCTGGACCTCATCGCCCTGGGAGCAATTAAAAGTTATGATCCCTTTGGCCTTTTTATAGAAACTGGCTTTTGATTCTACAACCAGCATCGAAAAAGGATTTTTACCCTGGATGGCAGCTTGTACCAGGATGCCAGTTGATAGCTCGGCAGCACCATTTAATGCAGAAAAATAAATAGACCCAAACGGGTTCTGGTTGGTCCACCTGTGTTTCATTGTAACCGTAGAAGTTGTTTCATTGATGTTGCTTACTTTGACTCCCCAAAATATGAGGCTGGGCAACCGCCACAACATATAAAACCGGTATTTGACCGGATGCATCAATGCACGTCTGTAGGATTGAGGGTCGGTGGTCATGGCTTATGTTTTTTTCAAAACTACTAAAAAAGGCAGAAGCGAAGAAAACAAATGTCCAAATGCCCCCTTTTACGTAGTTTTGCCATTTATCTGACAAGTTTTATGGAATTGATAAATACATCATTTGAAGGAGTTCAAGTAATAAGCCCTACCCTATTTAAGGATGAACGCGGCCACTTTTTTGAGAGCTATCAAAAAGAAAAATGGGCATTGGGAGTGGATTTCATTCAAGACAATGAAGCTTTTTCCACAAAGGGTGTTTTGAGGGGTCTGCACTATCAACTCCCTCCTTATGCACAAAGTAAGCTGGTAAGGGTAGTTAAAGGAGAAGTATTGGATGTAATTGTTGATTTACGTCCGGGATCTGCCACCTTTGGCAAACATCTTTCCCTGATACTGAGCGGTACCAATCAAAAACAAATGTTCGTACCCAAGGGTTTTGCACACGGCTATATAGTGCTATCAAACGAAGCTATTTTTGCTTATAAATGCGATGCATATTACCACAAAGAAAGTGAAGCCGGCATTAAGTGGGACGACCCGGCTCTTGGTATCGACTGGATCCTTTCTAATGATCATATCATACTGTCGCAAAAAGACAAGGAGCTACCACTTTTTCAAGACCACATACCTTTTAAATAGATGAAAGTAGTAGTAATTGGATCCGGCGGACAGTTGGGAAGAGAGTTGCAAAGTATTCAAAACCTGCTTTCGGGTGTGGAATGGATTTTTACTAATCGACAAGAAATTGATCTTGGCGAAGCAAAAAAAATGGATGCTCTCGACAGGTTAAAACCCGATGTAGTGGTCAACTGTGCTGCCTATACCAGGGTGGATCAGGCAGAAAAAGAAATTGAAACCTGTTGGGAAAGCAATGTACTGGGTCCTGCAAGACTTGCAAAAAAATGTGCTCAAAATGATTGTTGGCTCATCCATATTTCCAGTGATTACATCTACCATCACAACCCCGGCAGGCCTTTTAAAGAGGAAGACCCCCTTTATCCCAGGGGCATTTATGCAGCCAGCAAGGCGGGAGGAGAGGTGATGATACGACAATTTCATAAGAAACACATTATACTGCGAACCAGCTGGTTGTATGGGAATGAAGGCCCCAATTTTGTAAAAACCATGATCCGGCTGGCCGGTCAACAAGATAAGATCAAGGTGGTAGACGATCAATGGGGGGCACCAACCTTTGTGCATGATTTGGCACTTGGAATAAAAAAAATCATTAGAACCCTAAAAGAAAACAGCGACGGAAACTTTGCAGGTACCTACCATTATGCCAATGAAGGCGTAGTAAGTTGGTGTGGCTTTGCCAAAGAAATTATGCAGCTGAGCAGTCCCAAAACAGAAGTTGAAGCCATCAGCAGTGCTGCCTATGTTTTGCCGGCACCGCGACCCGGCTGGAGTGTAATGTCATTGGGTAAGCTCAAGGAAGTATTTGATATATACCCGCCTCATTGGAGGATTTCTTTGAAAAAATACCTTCAAGAACTTTCTGAGGATACGAATTAAAAGGAATTTTTTTTGATTAGTTTTAATATTATTTTATACTAATCTAAAGTTAAATTTAAATTGGTCTAAAAATAATTTCATAAAGTTGCCATTAACTGTACTTTGGTAGGAATTACCTGATAATTTTGCAAAAAAATAATCATTATGAGTGTTGTTGAAATGAAAGTTCCCACCATTGGTGAATCCATTACCGAGGTAACCCTGTCTCAATGGTTAAAGAAAGATGGTGATTTTGTCAACATAGATGAGCCCATTTGTGAGTTTGAATCAGACAAAGCCACCCTGGAGTTTCCGGCCGAAGCGAGTGGCAAACTGATCCATGTTGCCAAAGAAGGAGATGACTTGTCGATAGGTACTTTGGTAGCCAGGATTGATACTTCGGTACAAAATACCGTTGCACCAGCGGCTCCTGCAAGTGCCCCGGTGGCCAAAGCTCCAGAACCAATAGCTGCCAGTGTAGCTTCAACACCTCAGCCTGGAGGTCACCCTTCTCCGGCAGCTGCCAAAATATTGAGAGAGGGAGGTGTAGATGCAGCTGGAGTAGGAGGTACAGGCAGAGACGGTCGAATTACAAAAGAAGACGCCCAAAAAGCCGTTAGTCAAAAACCTGTAGAAAGTCCTGTAGTTGCAGTTGCCCCCAAGGTTTCGGGCGTACGGGAAGAAAGGAGAGAAAAAATGAGCCGAATGCGCAGAACCATTGCCAGCAGGCTGGTAAGTGCCAAAAACCAAACGGCCATGTTGACTACTTTCAATGAGGTGGATATGAGTGCCATCTTACAATTGAGAGAAAAATACCAGGAGGCCTTCGTAGCTAAATACGGCATCAAATTGGGCTTCATGTCGCTTTTTTCAAAAGCCTGTGCCCAGGTATTGATGCAAATGCCCGATGTTAATGCCCGAATAGAAGAAAACGACATCGTTTATCACGATTATGTAGATGTTTCTGTTGCCATTTCCACACCCAATGGCCTGGTTGTTCCTCCTGTGCACAATGTAGAATCATTACAGCTCCACGAAATTGAATATAAAATCAAGGATCTGGCTACCAAGGCAAGAGATGGCAAGCTTGGCATTGAAGAGATGAAGGGTGGAACCTTTACCATTACCAATGGAGGTGTTTTTGGTTCACTGTTGAGCACACCCATAATCAATGAACCTCAATCCGCCATTTTGGGCATGCATGCAACCAAGGAAAGACCGGTGGTAGTTGATGGAAAAATTGAAATCAGACCCATGATGTATCTGGCATTGAGCTATGATCACAGGATCATTGACGGCAGCACATCGGTGACATTTTTGGTGAAAGTAAAAGAACTGCTCGAAGATCCCATGAAATTGATGATGGGCTTATAAAAAGCATCAAAATAAAAAGGCCGGTTCCGAGGGAGACCGGCCTTTTTTTATTTATTATTCCTTGCTTATGGCTTAGCCATTTGCTTTTTTATGGTCGGCCAGAAATTGCGCCAAGCCGATATCTGTAAGTGGGTGTTTGAGCAAGCCCATGATAGGTGCAAGTGGCGCTGTGATCACATCTGCCCCCGATTTAGCGGCTTGCACAATGTGCATGCTGCTACGGATAGATGCTGCCAAGATGAGGGTATCATAATCCTGGATGCTGTATATTTCTGCTATTTCTTTGATCAACTCCATGCCATCCCAATTGCTATCATCAATTCTGCCAATGAATGGGCTTAGGTAAGTAGCTCCGGCTTTCGCAGCCAATATGGCCTGTCCGGCAGAAAATACAAGGGTACAGTTGGTTTCGATGCCATTTTCGGTAAACCAGGTTATTGCTTTTATGCCTTCTTTGATCATGGGCACTTTGACCACAATGTTTTCATGCAGGTCTGCCAGTTGTTTGCCTTCTTCGACCATGCCATTGAAGTCGGTGCTAATAACCTCTGCGCTCACTGGTCCATCCACAATATTACAAATGGCTTTGTAATGATTGAGGATGTTTTGCTGTCCTGTAATGCCTTCTTTGGCCATCAGAGAAGGATTGGTAGTCACGCCGTCGAGAATACCCAAGTCTTTGGCTTCCTGAATCTGGTCAAGATTGGCCGTATCGATAAAAAATAACATGGTGGAAATTTGAAAGTGAAAAGAGAGCCAAAGCTAACCGCTCAACCACCTACCCTTGCTGCATTTCTACCCTGGGGGAGTTCAGCAGGAGCTGGCCCTTCGACTCTCGGGCGCAAAGGTAATAATATTTTGCAAATGACAAAGGGAAGATTACATTAAATAAAGCAGCCTATAGCCCCATTACCGATCGGCTTTAAACCAGCTTTATTAATGATTGGGTTGTCTGTGTTCCAAACCTGAATACAAGATGGCCAGGTATTTTTTAATGCCTTCTGTATTCAGGTGGTGGTGATCATAATAATACGTATTTTGAGTGATGGCTTGAGAATGATCCAGAATTTTCCGTCCCGGGTAAGTATGGTTCAGATGGGCCAAAACAGCACCGTGCCCGGGCCAAATACCAAATACAGCTGGTGGAATTACGAAAGAGACAGACATGCCCGAGGTTTCGGCTGTATTGACCAGGTCGTGCAATACATGCATTCGATTTTTAAAAGCAAATAAGTTGAATTTTTCAGGATAGGCCAATTGAAAGCCATCTTTCATTGCCTGGACATCGATGCCCGGTAAGACACCATCGAAGGTATGTCGATCATCTGGTCTGAAGGTCCACCAATGATGACCCAACTTGCTTTTGAAATAATGGAAAAGTTGATTTTTTTTATTCTTTCCACCATTGTTTGCAACAAAATTGAAAAAATCCCATGTCAAAGGTTCACGATAGAAGGAAATGTCAGATTGATCTGTTAGTTGATTGAACATCAGGCTTGGGGAAAGCACCAGAATTAATTCGCGGGCCTTATTGTTGCCTGATAAAAAATACTTTAGATACAAAGATTGGTTTTCCAGGCCTCCCAAAGATTCTCCCTGCGAAAGGTTAATCATAGAGGCAGAAAATACGGATTCAAATAAAGCATGGTGGCTGCGACGTGATAAATTCCGCCCGTGTGAGATGCCCAGCACCAGGTAGTCGTAGCCAACACCATTGGGCATGATCAGCAAATTGCCTTCCTGATTGGCATTGGTAAAGAGATTTCTTTTGACCCAAAGGTGTGAGGCTGCCATTAAAACAGTCAGCAGAGCGATCCACAAAAACAGAAAGAAGGATATGTTAAATATAAATTTTCGCACTGCCTAAAAATCAAAATAGATGAACGAAACTTCTTCAAAATGACCATAGGCAAGCCACAGGGTCATAAAGGCCAGATAAAGACTCCATCTCCACCATTTGGGTACTTTTGCTCCCAAATCGAGGCCAAATTTATGGTGTCTGTGCCACCCTTCCATCAAAACAAGGATCATAACAAGCGAAAATACTTTGGCATCCCAGGCATGAACAGCAAGACCGCCCCTAAAGTCAAACATTCCTTTGATATAAGAAAAAGCAGAAATAACAGATGGTGACCTAAAAAAGACCCAACCCGGAAGGACAGCTAAAAAAGTGAGCAGCGCTGCGATTGCTGATGGCAGGCGGAATTTTGAATTTTCAAACCAGAAAACGAAGCCCAGATATAATGCAGCATGATAAAGTCCCCAAATTAAAAAGGTGAAATTGGCACCATGCCAGAGTCCGCTGAGTGCAAATACCACAGCCACATTGAAAGCAAGGTGCGGGCGACTCACTCTGTTGCCGCCCATGGGAAGAAAAACATAATCTTTAAACCAGGTGGTGAGAGAGATGTGCCATTTTTTCCAGAAAGATTTGATATTGGTAGCAAAATAAGGATAATGAAAGTTCTGCATTAGTTTAAACCCCAATAACAAGGCGAGTCCCATGGCCATTTCACTATAAGCAGAAAAATCACCGTAGATTTGAATGGCAAAAAGAAAAGCGCCCCACCAAAGATCGAGCCATGAGGCGGTGGACACATTTGAAAAAACTTCTTGTACAACAGGCGCACAGGCATCGGCAATTAACATTTTTTTTATTAAGCCCCAAAGAATAAGTTGCAAGCCCAGTGATGCGTTGTGGAGATCAAAATGCCTGCTTTTTTCAATTTGGGGCAGGAGGTGAGATGCCCTTTCGATAGGGCCTGCCACCAATTGCGGAAAAAAAGAAATAAAAGCAAGGTATTCTACCAGGTTGTGGCTGGCTTTCATTTTTTGTTGGTAAACATCGATGGCATAAGACATAGATTGAAAAGTAAAAAAACTGATGCCAATGGGCAGGGCAATTTGTAGGGTTAATACATCTATGCTGATTCCCAAATGTTGCAATGCATAGGTTAACGATTCGATGAAAAAGCCTGCGTATTTGAAATAAGCCAACATCGCAATGTGAAAAAAAACAACGAGTCCCAAAATGGCTTTTTTGTGTTGCGGCTTATGTTCCATGACCAAAGCTCCGCCAAAAGAAACGAGTGAAGCTGAAGCGATCAACGTGAGGTAGTGCCAGTCCCACCATCCATAAAACACATAGGAAGCCTGCCACAATACCAGATTTTGCCATTTGAGTCGGGAAGATGGGATCGACCAATAAACGACAAAAAACAGGAGGAAAAACAGCAGGAAAACAAATGAGTTAAAGAGCATGCCACGAAGTTATAATAATTTGGATACAGAAACTAAAGAGACACGATCATCCTGACCTCTGTTATTCAAAAAGAATTGAGATTGAAGCATACTTGATAAAGCATAAAGTTAGTGCAAAGGGTCTTGGCATGGGCACGTGTTAAAAAATTCTAAACATATAGCCTTAAAAAACAAGAAATTGTTGAGTTTCGTTATAATTGCAAAATCCTTATCTTGTCCTGGTTGAAAAGACCGATTCAAAGCAGAATTGGACATAAAGGACACAGAATCAATCACGAAGAAAAATTCTGAAACAAGAAAAAGTCAAAAATGCAGCTCAATCACACAGAAATAGAAGCCATACACCAGCAGGTTTACATTGACAGCGCTTTTTTAGATGATTTAAAGCAAGAAATCAACAAGGTCATTGTGGGCCAGGAGGCCATGGTAGAAGGCTTGCTAACAGGTTTACTGACCAAGGGACATATTTTGCTCGAAGGCTTACCAGGGTTGGCAAAGACATTGGCCATAAAAACATTGGCGAGTACCATGCGGGGAAGTTTTAGCCGCATCCAGTTTACGCCTGATTTGTTGCCATCAGATGTAGTAGGCACCATGGTGTATCATGCACAGCAACACACCTTCACCGTGAGAAAGGGACCTGTTTTCGCCAATTTCGTGTTGGCAGATGAAATCAACAGGGCACCTGCCAAAGTACAGAGCGCCTTGTTGGAAGCCATGCAGGAACGACAAGTGACCATAGGCAATGAAAGTTTTAAACTGGAAGAACCCTTTTTGGTACTGGCCACACAAAACCCTATAGAACAAGAAGGCACCTATACCCTACCGGAGGCCCAGTTGGATCGATTTATGCTTAAATTGCAGGTCGATTACCCTGGTCGTGAGGAAGAAAGAGACATTATGCGCAAGAATCTGGCGGGCGAAGGTATGCCCATAGCCAAAGAGGTAGTTAGTTTGGAGACCATTCACAAAGCCAGAAAAACGGTAGCCAGCATTTACATGGATCAGCGAATTGAGAATTATATTTTGGATTTGGTATTTGCCAGCAGGTTTCCGGGTAAAGCAGGATTAAAAGAACTGGTGCCTTTGATAGCCTATGGAGCCAGTCCGCGCGCTTCCATCAATTTGGCATTGGCGGCAAAAGCAAGGGCCTTTATGGCGCGGAGGGGCTATGTAATACCGGAAGACGTGCGTGCCGTTTGCCACGACGTGTTGCGACACCGAATAGGGCTGACCTATGAAGCAGAAGCTGAAAACATTGTCCAAAAAGACATAATATCATCGATTATCAACCACATTCAGGTACCATGAAACAAAAGGTTATTTTCACTTTTACCTTCGTTTTCATTGTGCTAAAAAGTCATGGTCAGGGTGATGCATTGATGAACATGGCCATGGAACATTTTGGCAAACCCGAGGCCAGGAGTGTTTGGTGGTTGAAGGATTTTAAAGGGTACTTTGACCAAAACCATGCCATTAGAATGGTATTGGCTACTGACAACAATGCCTTTAAAGGAGCATATGAATACCTAAGCAGTGGTGAAAAGTTTTACCTCGATGGGAATTACGATGGTGAGCAAATCGTATTGGTAGAAAGTGACAGCCTTGGCAGGACAACGGGAATTTTTAAAGGTGACATGAATGATGAAGCATTTTACGCAGAATGGTCTGATCCAAAAAATATAGCAGCGGTACCTGTTTTTTTAACGACAGAAAGTCAGACGGTTAATCCTTGTGGCAACCTGGGTTGGGCACACCATTTTGCAGTGAAGGGGCAAGACTCCATTAAAAAAATTTCTGTGTGGAAATATGAAGAAGAAATAAATGTACAGTTGTTTTACCCTTCAACTCAGATGCTCTTGCAAATGGAGTGCCTTGACGACCAATGCTACCAATTGAATCAAAACAATGCTGACATAGATGAAGAGTCGCACTGGCACATTGATCTTGAAAAAAAAATTATGGTTAACATTGTGGATCAAAGGGAAACCCTCTACAATTTAAAATCAACAAAAAGTTTGTATTTTGATTGTGCCAGTTATATGGATTTTGACGACAAATTTAGCATGGTATATCCCATCTCGTCGAGTGAAAAGTTCAATACCTGGATATTGGCAAATTGGGCCGAAAAATATGGAAGCTCAGGAAAATCCATCCACAAACAGCAAAACAATTATAGTGTTTCAGACAGGGTAAGTCATGAAGAATATGGCAATGTGCACCTTGATTTTTTCAATGATAAGATGATCAGCGGCATATTTATTCTTCAATCTTCAAAATATGCGGAGGCAACTGAGCTGCCATTTGCCTACAATTTTGATAGAGAGAAAGAAATTGCCATTGCAGAAATCTTTCTTCCTGGTAATGATGTTGCGGTTTTAATAGAACAGATGGTAGCCGGTTTAAAGAATGAGCGGGGTGATGGAGATGAATTTGCCAGGTTTCAGGCCAAAGAATACCGTCTTGTTTCTATAAGTTGGGAAGGCTTGGTATGCAGGACACCCTTCAGCACCATTTATGGGCAAGATAAAGTCATAGTGGCAAAAGACAAATTAAAGCCCTACCTCAAAAAAAACGCGGTACCCATATGGTAATGAGCACAGCCGAATTGTTGAAGAAGGTCAGGAAGATTGAAATTCTGGCAAAGGGCAAAAGCCGTGAGGTGATGGCAGGAGCCTACCATGCTGCATTCAGGGGAAGGGGCATGACCTTTAGTGAAACCAGAGAATATCAGGCTGGTGATGATGTGAGGGACATTGACTGGAATGTGACTGCACGAACCCATGTACCCCATGTAAAACTATATGAAGAAGAAAAAGAAATAACTGTAGTGCTGATGATAGACACCAGTGCTTCAGGTTTTTTTGGATCTACCGTGGCACGTGTCAACTACATTGCAGAAATCGCAGCATTGTTGGCTTATAATGCCATTAGACAACAAAACAGATTGGGAGCCATTTTTTTCAGTGACAAAGTAGATCTTTATATTCCTCCTGCGAAAGGAAAAAAACAAATGTTACGCATCATCAGAGAGATGGTGGCCAGCACAGCAGGCAAAGGTGGCAACGGCATTGAAATGGCATTGCGCAACCTGACATCTATACAAAACAAACGAACCGTTTGTTTTATAATATCAGACTTCATTCAGGACCACTATGAAATTCCTCTGGTGTTGGCATCAAAAAAACACGACATCATTCCGATACGAATATGGGATGGGATAGAGAAAAAGTGTCCAGAGACAGGATTGATCCGATGCTTTGATGCAGAACAAAACAAATGGATTTGGTTTGATACTGAGGCTATCACAGAGACTACAGAATGGCACCAATACTTCCAAAATTTCGAATTGTATTTTGAACAAGCTGTGAAAGCTGCCGGAATCAAAGGGTTGACACTTCAAAATGGGAATGACTATTTACCAGCACTCCTCCAATATTTTAGGAAGAGATGAGAATTGTTATCTTAATAGGAATGGTGCTTGCAGGATCATGGGTAAATGCTCAAACATTTGAGTTAACAAAAGATAGTGCCTTAATAGGTGAAAAAGTGCAGCTAAGCTGGATTCCCGATGTTTCTATGGATACATCAAGCCACTATTGGTGGAAGCGGGTGGAAATGAATGCAGACAATGATGGTATAACTACCAAAGTTGACATGGAATGGGTAAAAGGTCAAAACGAAGATGAAGGAGATACTTTGTGGATAGAGAGCCGAAATAGTGGGAAAGTTTATTTCCGATTTTTTGAAGGAGGCTCATTTGAACTTACCAATGGAAAAAAAGAAGTTGCCAGCATTTTTATTAAAGCACCTCCAATGAAAGAAGGAGATATTGAAGACATCAGGGACATAGAAGAAATTCCGGTTGTAAAGGATTATATCGGTTGGTTGATTTGGTTGGGTATGTTGCTGCTGCTATTTTTGATTGGCTACTTTATTTATCATAAAATTTTAAAAAGAAAAAATAAAACAGCCCTGGAAAATGACATGCCAATCACAGCGCTTACTATTACGGAACGTCTGGAGGCTATTCAAAAACAAAGCGGACATTCAGACATGATGCAGTGGGCAACCGATGAACTATCGCTAACCATGCGTTTATTTTGTGCGTCACGATACCAAATCGCCGCCACTGAGATGACTAGCGAAGAGTTGATTCAAAGGCTGGAAAAGTGCGACCTTAGTAGTGAGGCCAGGGCCACCATTTCTAAAGTTTTGGCTTATACAGATCGGATCAAATTTGCCAAAGCACTTCCTGAATGGTCTATAATTGATCAATTGTGTGAAGAGGTAAAACAAATGGAAATCGCATTTACAAAATGACACTATGGCCTGGATGGAAGTAATGGAGCGACCTATAATGCTTTTGTTGGCGGTGGTGCCATGTGTGATTGCTTTGATTTGGAAAAAGAGGGTCACAAGCATTCAACCGTCAATAGCGGTATCCTCTATTCCATCCAAAAAAACAAAAATTAGCTGGAGGACCCGAATAGCTTGGATGCCTGAGATATTTTTGTTTGGAGCATCGCTTTCATTGGTGGTAGCAGCAGCCGGTCCAAGAAAATTGCTTTCAAAGAGTGTGGAAGAAGGTAAGGGCATAGATATTGTTTTGTCGATAGATGTGTCAAACAGTATGTTGACCCAGGACTTTACTCCTAATCGAATGGAAGTATGCAAAAACCTGGCTTCTGCCTTTGTAAAGCGAAGGGTAACAGACCGCATTGGTCTGGTGGTTTTTGGAGGTGCGAGTTTTACGCAGTGCCCATTGACCATAGACCACGAAGTGCTGCAAGAAATGATAAGTCAATTGGGAGCTGGCATGCTGGGGGATGGGACAGCTGTAGGCATGGGTTTGGGTACGGCAGTTAACCGATTGAAGGATAGCAAAGCAAGTTCCAAAATCATCATTTTGCTTACAGATGGAGCCAACAATACCGGAGCCATAACGCCTTCAGATGCAGCAGCATTGGCTAAAAAAACCGGAATCAAGGTTTATTGTATTGGCATGGGTGATACTGGCTTCGCCCTTGCACCTGTGCAGAAAGACATGAACGGGGAGCTCGTGTTTGGTTACCGACAATCGGATCTTGATGAAGAGCAATTGAGATTTATCGCAGAGCAAACCGGAGGCATGTATTTCAGAGCCAAAACAATTGAAGAGTTGGATCAGGTTTATAAACAAATCGATTATTTGGAAAAGAGCAGCTTTGATGCAGAAGTTACCAAAAAATACAAAGATTTGTACGCATATCCATCATGGATGGCTTTGTTTTTACTGCTATCAGCTTTTATACTTAAGTATTGGGTGTTAAAAAGATGGCCATGATTGATTTTGAACATATCCACCTTTTTTGGGCGCTTTTGCTATCACCAATTATTTACCGGATGGCAAAGAAACAGCAGCAACAGTTGGCAAAAAAGCTTGGCGTGTGGCAAAGCACTTTAGGCAATGAACAATTGGCAGAAGAACATAAAAACAATAATCTTTCGCTTTTATTTGCAATGGGGGCATTTGTATTTATCATCGTTGCGTTGGCAAACCCACGATTAGGATTGCAGGAAGAAACTGCCACACAAAAAGCGAGAGATGTGTATATCGCCATAGACATTAGCAAAAGCATGGATGCCACCGACACACCTCCTTCTCGTCTGGAAGTTGTAAAAAAGAAAGCAAGTGCATTTGTTGAAGCCATCAAAGGAAATAGAATTGGCGTTTTGTTTTTTGCAGGTACCAGCTATCTTGCCATGCCTTTGACCACAGATTACCGGGCCGCCATTACCCTCATAGAAGCCTGCAACACAGATCAGGCCGGCGTGCAGGGAACAGATATCTCAGGAGTAGCAGAAACGGTTTTAACTGCCAACAAACGACTGGGCAAGGGAGTTGCAGAACTTGTCATTTTTACAGATGGAGAGGACCAGGAAGAAGGAGTCAGTGGCAGCATTCAAAAACTGGCTGATCAGGGCATAACGGTATATTTAATTGGAGTTGGCACCAAAAACGGTGGCACTATCATGGAGGCCGAAGGCTTGATGACCGATGATGAGGGAAATGTAGTGCATACGAGATTGAATGAAGCTTTGCTTAAAGAAATGGCAGCTGCCGGCAATGGGGCATATTACAATATTACAGATTCAGAATGGATCAACCAGTTGACAAAAGAAACGGAGCAAAAGGCGGTTGGTAAAGACAGTATAAAAAAGATAAAAAGGCCTAAATCTTATGCCTACATACCCTTGCTGATTGCTTTGATGTTTGTACTGTTTTTGGCTTTTCCCTTTTCTGGTCTTTCATTACCATCTGCACGGAATAAAAAACTGTGGATATGCTTGTTTTCATTGACCACAACTTTGTCTATAGGACAAAATAATCCAAAGTTCGGAGAAGGAAATCAGTATTATAAAAAAGGTGCGTACAAAGAAGCCGAAGAAAAGTACCGCCAAGGTCTGGAAGAAACAGACAATGCCACAGCCCGCTACAATCGAGGTAACAGCCAATACAAGATGGGAGATACAGAAGCCGCAATTAAAAGTTATCAATCCGCCCAGGGAGCATTAAAAAATAAAGAACAGCAATATAAACTACACCACAACCTGGGCAATTCCTATTTTAAGCTGGGGCAGATGGATCAAGCCATAGACCACTATAAAGCAGCATTGAGAATACAGCCGGGATCAGAGGCTACAGCAATCAATCTTGCAAAAGCCAAACAACAACAACAACAACAACAAAAGTCTAAATCAGAAGATCAAAAAGCTGATGAAGACAAGAAAGAGGAAAAGGGCAAAGAAGAAAAAAAAGAGGAAAAAAAAGATCAGGGCAAGTCGCAGCAAGAGGAAAAGAAGGAGAAGGGAAATTCATCAGAAAAAAAACAAGATCCCCAGAAAAAAGATCAGGAAAATGGCAATTGGACAGAGGAAAAAGCCATGCTGGATTTTCTGGAAAGGGAAGAAAAAAAGGTCCAAGAGCAATTAAGGCGTACAGAAGGTAAGGCTAAGAAGCCAAAAAAGCCATGGTAACAAAATTTTAAAATTTCCGTATAAACGAAATAGTGCATTGATGTGTTATTTTTGTATGCTTTTGAAATTAAAAATCCATAAAAAGTGATTCACATGAAAAAAATACTCTATTTGTTGTTGCTAATGCCGGTGCTTATGAAAGCTCAGGTAAGTAGTTTTTCCGTTGAAGTTGACAAAGACAGTATCCTTATGGGAAATACACTCAAGGTCACCTATGTATTAAAAAATGTTGATGGAAAATTTGAAGCCCCTGACTTCAAGGATTTTATGGTTGTATCTGGTCCCAACACCAGTTCATCGATGTACTCTGTCAATGGCAATACTACCAAATCAACATCTTACACTTATTTTATAAAGCCCAATAAAGAAGGCGATTGTTTTATTGAGGAGGCTTATTTGATTCATAGGAATGATGAGTCAAAAAACATGACAGCTGATGCCATAAAAATAAAGGTGTTACCCAATCCGGGAGGTGTGATAGAGCCAAACAACCAGGGAAACAGCCAAAGTTTGTTTTTTTCATGGCCCATGGAAACGGACCGTACCCTCCCTGCAGAAAAGGAAAGTCCTGCCAAACCAAAAAGGAAAATTAAAAGAATATAAACTTCCCTATGCAACGCAGCTGGCTTACGATATTGTGGTTACTATCAACCCATTTAATATGGAGCCAGGGAGTGCAGTGGTATGTAGAAGCGCCACGCCAAGCTTATGTAAACGGTCCATTTGAGGTAAGTTTTGTCCTGGAAAACGGCCAGGGCAAGGATTTGAAATTCCCTGCTTTTCAAGGGCTTGATGTATTGGCAGGTCCTTCTGTGTCAAATCAATATGCAGATATCAACGGTGTAGTCTCCCGCACGATCACGTATGGATTTCAATTGCGTGCTACACAAGAAGGAAAGATTACCCTTGGGGAAGCAAGTGTTGTGGTGAAAGGAAAGTTGTATAAAACCAAAGCAGTAAGCATAGACATTACTAAGCCAGATAAAGCTATGGCAGGGAGCACTGATACTCCGGCTTTGGTGAGATTGAAATTGTCGGATCATAAAATTTACAAAGGCCAGCAACTCACAGCGGCTTATGAATTGTATTACCGTGGCAGCATCGGTTTTGAAGATGCCATTCAGCATCCACCCTTTCATGATTTCAGTGCCAAATCGCTGGATGCTGACAATGAAGCTATACCCGGAATATCTGCGGGAGGAAAACAATACGAAGGTGTCCTGGCTGATGCCATTGCATTGTTTCCCAAAAAAACGGGAAAGTTAAAAATCGACCCTTCTTATTTTCCGATGAAGGAAAGGCTTGCCAACGATGATCCCTGGTCAAATCCCTTTGGTAAATACCGATCCTTCCAGTTGGTTACCAAAGCTGAAGAAGTAGAAGTGATGCCTCTACCCCAGCCCACCCCTGCAACCTTCAATGGTGTTGTAGGAAAATATGAGGGCAGTGCCACGCTGGCAAATGATGAAGTACATCGCAACCAGACCATCAATGTGAGAATTGAAATTAGTGGCACAGGAGATCCCACCACTTTGTCACCCCCCACACTAAAATTGCCTCCCAAGTTGGAAGCCTACCCTGCTAAGTTGTTGAAAGAAGAGAGCAGGGTACAAAACAAGGAATGGGTGCACCACCATATTTGGGAAGTTGCCGTGACTGCCAGCGACACCGGGCGGTTTGAGCTCGATGTCATATTCCAATATTTTGACACTGAAAAAAAGGCATATTCAGCTTTAGCAATACCCACAATGCAAATAAAAGTTAAACCAGGCGAGGTCATTGCCGCTGAAGGACAAGCTACCCTGCCGGCAAAAAAAGGAGTGAACCTCTATCTACTTCTTGGAATTTTAATAACTGGAATAGCAATTGCCACTTATTTTTTACTTTCAAAAAACAAAGGTCAAAATTCGCCTATTTCCCCTCTAAAACAAGATATGGCCATTGTTTCTCATGATGAAAGCCAACGAAAGGTAGAGACAGATCGTTTTTCAAAATTAGAAAGTCTGCTTCAGCAAGCACGATACCACAAATTTTATGAAGCACTGGCTACTACCCTCAACGAAGTTTTACAGCAAAATCTGAATCTTGAAAAAGAGCAATTGAACAATGAAAATATTAAACAGGGTCTATTAAATACCGGTAATGATGATGCCTTTTTTGAGCAGTATTTTCAAATCAGAGCAGCACTGGATGCGGCTCTTTACGCAGGTTTGAAAAATGGAAATGAAGAAGAGTTGTTGGCAAGAAGTAAAGCATTTATAACGCAATTGGAAAATAAAATCGAATAAGATGATCGGTAAACCATGTGGCAAAATCAATCGGCTTGTCAAGTCCTGCCTTACAGTATTTGGAATGCTTGTATTTGTGTCGGGTGTCTTGTACGCTCAGCCAACAAATGACGATTGCGATGAGGCCAGAGAAATCAAGGATCCGAGTTCCTATTGCTCAGGTAAAGCCGAATTTACCACGGCAGGTGCAACGGATTCAGGCTATGGACCTTCAGGCTGTTGGGATACCTCTGTTAATGATGTTTGGTTTAGTTTTACCGCAAAAGCAACCGGTGTCAACATTGTGATTAATGGAAAAAACATTGGTTCTGGTTTGCGCAACCCACAAGCTACCCTTTACATTGGAGTGTGCGGAGGTCAAATTCAGGAACTGGAATGCCAATCTGATGCCACTGGCAGCGGGGGTGTTGCGTTGATAGAAAATGGTTTGGTGGTGGGTGCAACTTACTATATCAGGGTGAGTGGGCGTTCGAATGTTGCCGGCACTTTTCAACTTTGCATTACCAATTTTAATCCACCGGTAGTACCCGGGCAGGATTGTCCGACAGGAGCCATACTCTGTGACAAGAGTGCATTTGTGGTACAAACTCTTTCCGGAAGCGGATCTCTGACCAATGAAGGAAAAGGTACCTGTCTGGAGCCATTTGCAGGGAGCCAGAGCGAAGACCAGTCAACATGGTTGAGATGGACAGCTGCCAACAATGGCACCCTTACTTTTGACATTACCCCATTAAAAGAAGGCGACGATATAGACTTTGCACTTTTTGAATTGCCAGGAGGTATTGATGACTGTGTCAATAAAAAACCGATACGTTGCAATGCCACATCCTGTGATGGACCTACCGGCTTAAACCTGACATCTACAGATACAGCAGAAGATTTTAATTGTGAGCCTGGAGAAGATAGATATGTCAAATACATCGACATGGTAGAAGGCAAGAGCTATGGTTTGTTGATTAATAATTTTGATAATACTGGCATAGGTTTCAGAATACAATGGGGAGGTACGGGTGAATTTGCCGGTCCTAAACCCGATTTTACCATTGATCCCCTGAGTGGATTGAGGTGTGATCAGGATTTTACCGTAACCGACGCCTCATCGTTTTCAAACGGAACATTGGTAGGTTATGAGTGGAATTTTGGTTTGCGCGCCATACCAGAAAAATCAACTTCAAAGGGACCGCATCAAATTAACTACAGCTCGTTTGGAAATAAATTCATCAGCCTGACGGTAACCAGCGACAAAGGGTGCAAAGTCACGGTGGTAAAATCTCTTTATGCAGAACCCTGTTGTGAAGATTTAGAACCCTTTACGTTTACTCCTGAAGTTACCACACCGGGTTGTAATGGTGGCAGTGATGGATCCATTCGCATCTACGCAACAGGAGGGACTCCGGAATATTATTTCAAGTTTGCTGATGGAACTTTCAAACCCAAAACAGAGTTCCGGCAATTGAGTACAGGCATCTATGAAATTGCCATTGTAGACATCAAAGGTTGTACGGATTCAATTTCTGTTTTTGTCGGCGAACCGGATCCTGTGATTGTAGATGCCGGCCCTGATCAGGAAATTGAATTGGGCGACAGCACTCGTTTGCAGGGCAGCTATTTTCCATTTACCAATGGAGATAGTACTTGGTGGTCTCCATCGAAAGGTATCAGGGATATCAATGATTTGGAGTCTTATACGGTGCCGCCTGGTACGATCACATACGTGCTTTCTGTGTTGACAGATGCAGGATGTTTGATTCAGGACAGTCTTTTAATCAGGGTTACTGTTGACAGGACTGTATTCACACCCAACGTGATGATTGCAAACGGCAATGGGGGCCCCAATAATTTCTTCAATGTTTATGGAAAAAAGGCAGTAAAAACCATAGAATTGCTTGAAGTGTACGATCGCTGGGGCAATAAAGTGTATAAATCAAGTCAGGTCAATCCGTTTGATGTTTCCGCCGGCTGGGATGGATACTTCAATGGCAACCCTGTTGAACAAGGTGTTTACACCTGGCTGGCACGAGTGCTCTACCTCGATGAAGTAACAGAGGTGTACACCGGGGATTTGACTGTACTAAGACAATAAATACGATTACTTTAAAGAATTAATCCACGCTGCTATTTTGAGTCCATCTGCCTTTGGCACATTTGGCAGAGGAGCCATTTCCGTAGCGTATCCCGGCCAGTTGGATGGTTCCGGTTTCCAGATCAGCTGAACGATTCTTTCATTGGAGTATTTTCTTGCGGCAATGTCCTTATAAGCAGGACCAATTTGTTTCTTATTGGCATTGTGACATGAGGAGCAGGTGTACTTGGTCAACAGGGGTTTCACCTCTGCTTCAAGGCTGCTAACACTGGCTTTCTTTCCGGTAGCTGCCGACTTGTTTTTGGCAGAAACGGTGGGCTTATACACGTATTTTTTATATTCAGCCATATCGGGTTTTTTACCATCGGGTATAGCATTGAGCGTGTAGTACACCGTGGGGTGAAGTAAAGGCAGACCGTCGGCTGACTTAATATCTCTGAGGTTGATTTCGTGGATGTGGTACCTTACCCTGTTATTTACCATCAACCTTAATTTTAGTCCGTCATCGCTCCACTTGACACCTTCAATTTGGAGCGCCTTACGATCGATAGGAGGGCTGCCATAAACAGGGTGGTACTTATAGATAAAGCTATAAGCTTCAATTTGACCCAGGTCTTTGATGTCGTGCATTTTGGCTGGTTTGGTAAATTCAATTTCAAAGCCATCTGTGGTTGCCTTCACCGTTTTCATTTCAAAGGGAAGTTTGCCAGTCCATTCCAATCGCTGGATTCCTTCGTCTTTGTTTCCGGCCGAGCCCCAGCCCCGGTTGGTTTCTCCTACTATCAGAGAGCCGTCGTGGGTCCAATCCATTCTGAGCACACCGGATTGAAAATTGTTTCTAAAATCAAATGCTGCACCCTGGTATTCTCCATTTACTTTCTCAAGAAAGACCCTCATAATTTTGCTTTGCCCCTGGTCTCCAACAAAAAGTTGACCTTCAAAGGGACCAAACATACCTCCGGTTTTGTCTTGTTTGATTTCTGCGTTGCTTACACCCAAAATGCCATGGGGCAACCAAACTGCGGGCAATTGTACTTCTGGAAATTTTTGCTTCAACTCATAAAAAGTCTGTGGTTGCTCCTTTTCAATATTTTCAGGTTTTATGTATTTACCGTATTTATTTTTTACTTGTCGTGGATTTACTTTGGCATAAAGGGAATCAACTGTTAGTTGAATGGGGGAATTTTCAATTTTGTCTGTCCACTTCAAGCCAGCGGGATGTCCTGTAAATGCACCTTTTTTAACATGCCAGATAGCACCTGAACCAATCCAGTCTCCCTGATTGTCGTCATAAAACATTTCACCATCGACCATGCCTGTGCCGCAAGGTGATCTCATGCCAGTTGCCCAGGGTTCCATTTTTCCATCGGGAGTTATTCGCATGGTCCAGCCGCGCATTGGCACTCTGCTTTCACCTCTCCACCATTCTTCATCTCCAAATGCCACGTTGGCGGTCACGAAAAAACTACCATCGGTACCCATGACCGGACCAAAACTATATTCATGGTAATGACCGCTTAATGGCCAGGCGTAGATGGTTTCGTACACATCGCAATAACCGTCGCCATCAGTATCCTGTAAGCGGGTCAATTCCCCTCGTTGTGCGGCATAAAGAGAGCCATTGGCGTAAACACAGCCAAGCGGTTCGTGCAATCCCGATGCGAACAATGTGTAGTGTGGGGGCTGACCTCCAGCTCCTTCTACATTGCCAATTACCCAAACATCTCCCCTACGGGTTGCCACTGCCACCGAACCATCGGGGAGTACAGCAACACCTCCACCCTCAATCAGCACGTTTTCCGGGGTAGGTATAGTGCGGATGGCATAATAGTCATCTTCGCCTGGTACTCGCAAAGCAGCCTTGTCAATCGCAGGAGCGTTGGGGTCGTCTTGTGCCATTCCTTTTTTAGGTATGATCACCCATAATAAAATCGCGATTATTATATATATACTTTTTGTCATTTTATCTTGATTTGGATATTACCAGATGGTTTTGTAACGAATGGGCAGGCTACCTGCATTGATAAATAATTCGGCGAAACCTTCAGATTTACGCAAAGTTGCTCCAGATGGGTCTGCAAGTTCTATCATGTATCGACCATTGATAAGGTACCGACCGCTTTCCAGTTTTTGAATCTCATTGCCATAAGCAATTCTGCAACGTGTGCCGGGAACGGTGTTTTCGATTTTAATTTCGCGGATCAACGTATTTTCCATGGCATCGGGGAAACACATATCCTGTACTTTCATTCCATCCAACTCGTAATGAAATACTGGGGCTCCGCTCGATTTGTCAATGGTATATCCTCTCGACCTAAATCTCCCTTCTTCATACGTTTTGGGGTGAGGGCTGGAAGGGTCTGTGACAACATCCAGTTGTGGTTCGTTGGTAAGAAAAACCACATCACCCAAAGGCTTAAATGAACCGTCTCCCCTATCGTGCCACATTGGTGTAGCATCTACAAACTCTCCCCTCCAAACACAAGCGAGGGAGCCATTGCTGTTGTTGTATACATAATGGATGCCGGAAGGGTCACCTACACCAACTGTATGGGTAAGCCTTTGACTTCGTTGTCCATTGAAGTCGAGAAATGCCCGAAGTACTTTTGGTTTGCTGTCCAGCTTAACCAAAATAGGATACGTTGTTTCCCGGGGTTGCAATGATGATCTGGCATGGATGCCATGTAAAGCCAGTTTGTCAGATTCAAAGAATATACCAATGGCCGGTGGCAACCAGGCATCTGCTCTGCAGAAATAAACGTCGATTTTGTGTTTGCCTGCCTTGAGCATAATGGTGGATTTGGCAGGTCTGTCCCAATCCCAGGCACGAGATATTTTTTTCACCAACTGATCATCTATGTAAATGGCCAGATTGCCGTTGTAAATGGTGGAAATGTAATAATTGTCGTCAATAGGAATCTGAAGATCGCCTGTAAGCTGGAGGGCGAAAAAGTCCTTCACCGGAGATACGTCCCAGGTGATTCCTTCGGGTGATTTACCGGTAAGATCCGCCTTTTTGTTCTTAAAATCATCGTCATATTCATACGGTCCTTTCCAATATTTGTAGCTTACGTTGGTTGCCTCTACTTTGGCATCCTCAAAGGTGCGGTAACTGATATTTTTAAATGCCACAGATCCATGGTCGCCCTGGATCATAAGTGGGCCTCTGCTTACTTCGTTGTTTTCAATTGGGCCACCGGTAGGCTGCGGCACTTCTACATTGAGATGAACCAACTGATTGTTGATCAAAACTTTATTGAATCTTGCGTTTTTTATTTTTTTACCATTGGCATCAAAACGAGGACCACTGAAAGATATAAACATCTTTTGCCAGATGCCTGGTGGTCTGGCGGCATTCGTCATTGGAGCCTTTCCAGCATAAGCCGTTTTGGGATCTGACTCCCAATTGCGGTAAATGCCCCCTAAATCCGTAATGTCCGGTACCGCTTTACCCCAGCTGTCGAACAACTGCACTTCATATCTGCCCTGCAAATAGATGCCACTGTTGCTGCCTGCCGGCATCATAAACTCAAACTCTATATCCAGGTCCTGGTGTTCTAAATTTGAAATTAGGGCACTGTTGTGCTGGGCGTCATTGTCGTTAACCAAAATGCCGGCACCGGCTGTATAGTCCAGCTTATGGTGTTCCTTGTCTTTGGTAAATGGGCTGGTCACACTGCCTGCCACTTTCCAGTTTCCTGCCTGTGGTTTGAAAGCAGAAAGGTCATTAAGGGGCAAGGGCATCATTTGCTGCGCTCCCAGTTTGAAGCTGAAGAAAAGGATGAGAAAAACCATCCTAAAGAAGGGTAAATGTTTGCTCATGATTTGAATTGAGAGATGCAAATATGTACAAATAATAATTAGGGTAAAAACAGGAAAGCTACATTTTGAAGAAAAATACTGTATTTGGAGCTGTCCAGCTTTATTTTTGCATAAAATCAGGAATATGCCCAGTAAACGATCCCAGTTTCTGCAACACGTAGCCCAAACCAGTCCATGGCCCATGATCATTGAAGTGGAGCGGGCCGAAGGCATGTATATTTATGACCATGAAGGCAAACGTTTCCTGGATTTCGATTCCGGTTTTTCGGTGAGTTCATTGGGTCACCGACACCCGGTGGTAATGACAGCGCTGGCAGATCAAATGTCAAAGTACCTGCATACAACTGTATATGGCGAACACATCCAGTCGCCACAGATTCGATTTGCCTCAAGGTTTGCAGGAGTGATGGGCGATCGGTTTGAGACGGTCTATTTTACCAACAGTGGATCTGAAGCCGTAGAAGTAGCAATGAAGGCAGGCAGGAAATCCACAGGTCGTTACAAGGTGCTGTCTTGCAAGCAGGCCTATCATGGCAGTACATTGGGTGCTGAAAGTCTGAGAAGCGATATAGACTATACCTCTGCTTTTATGCCTGGACTACCAGGTGTTGATCACATCGGTTTTAACGCAATGGAAGACCTTGGCAAGATAGATCAAAGTGTGGCCATCCTAATCATGGAGGTGGTTCAGGCAGAAGCCGGAGTACGATTGCCAGATGCTGATTGGCTCCATGCCGTTAGGAATAGGTGTACAGAACAGGGAGTATTGCTTGCTTTTGACGAAATACAGACTGGTTTTGGGAGGACCGGAAAATTGTTTGCCCATAAACATTATGGCATTTATCCTGATCTGCTGATCATGGCCAAAGCCATGGGGGGTGGAATGCCCATAGGAGCAGTAGCTGGCGATCACAGGCTTTTGAACAGTTTTGCCCATGATCCGGCATTGGGACATATTACCACATTTGGGGGCCACCCATTGAGCGTGGCAGCATCGGCGGCTGTGCTTGAGTATTTAGTTAGCAGCGACCTGATGGAGAAAGTGGCGAACAAAGCAGCATTGTTTAAGTCTCAGCTTGCCCACGATGCCATATCAGAAATTCGATCTGCGGGATTATTGATGGCAGTTCAATTGAAAGAAAAGAGTTGGTTGGGGCCTGTTGTTGGAAAGTTATTGGAAAGAGGCATCATGACCGACTATTTTCTTTTTAATGATTGCAGCTTTAGGATAGCTCCCCCTTTAATTGTGGAGGATGACCAAATAATAGAAGGCTGTCGAATCATTCGCGAGGTGCTGGATGAGGTGGTCCAAAAAAATTCCGATTTGGTCATATAAAAATCCGGTTTCAAGCCTACGGTTTTTGTGCGCATTTGTCAATAGGAGATTTTTGACAAAAAAAGTGATATGATAGCAATTAATTGGTGGGCAGTATTGGCTGCCGGATTTTCAGCTTTTATTTTGGGAGGCATCTGGTATTCTCCTAAACTATTTGGAAATGCGTGGATGCAGGACAATGGGCTGACCGAAGAAAAATTGAAGCAGGGCAATGCATCCAAAATATTTGGGTGGGCACTGGTTTTATCATTGGTGGCTGCGGTCAACCTGGGCATGTTTTTGGCCGATACACCTGCCGAATGTACAGGTGTATGTGCTCACAAGACCGATGTGAGCTGGGGAGCAACTGCCGGTTTTTTGGCGGGAATTTGGGTTATTTGTTTTGTTTTTATCTATGGTCTATTTGAACACAAACCTGCCAGGCTGATGTGGATCAATGGGGGATATGGCATTGTGGCGCTTACCCTCATGGGCACCATTTTGGGCTTGTGGAGGTAGATTTGGCTGTGTTGGTTAGGTTCGTTTAAGGCTTATTAGGCTACACTGGTCGAAAATTTAATAGAAATAAATACAAGGGCAGCAGCGCTAATATATCTTTATTGCCTTGATAATAAAACGTTTCATTTAAACACAACACCATGCACCACGTTTCCTGGTTTGAGATTCCTACTGTTGACATAGACAGATCGCAACAGTTTTACGAAGCCATCTTTGACACAAAACTCATAATGATGGACAATCCCGCTATTAAAATGAGGATGTTTCCTGTAGCAGATATGATGAATGATACCACAGGAGCATTGGTCTACCACCCTGATTTTTACCAACCTTCGGGAACAACAGGTTGTTTGATTTATCTCAATGCCAATCCAGATTTACAAATTGTACTTGACCGCATCAATGCAAACGGGGGAACAATTCTTGTACCCAAAACACAGATCAGTGATGAATATGGGTTTATGGCTGTATTTTCTGACACGGAGGGCAATCGTGTAGCCCTTCACAGTGTACAATGACATGCAGCACTACGATTGGACCCGGTTCACGAAAAGTATTGTAGTAGCTGCCGATCCACAAAAAATTTATTCCTGCTTTTCGACCAGAGGTGGCATGGAATCGTGGTTTCTGCGAAACTGTGTTTATAATAGGATGGGAGTGGAATTGGGACTGCAGGAGGAAGCCATGATGGGAGACCACTATGCATTTATGTGGCATGGCTGGCCCGATACCACGTTGGAAAGAGGAGAAATCCTTAAAGCGGATGGTAATAAAAATTTTGCCTTCACTTTTACCGGGAATGAAGCCACCTCGATGGAGGTACATTTACTTCTTGAGATGTATGGAAGGAATACAAGGGTGTCTTTGACACAAATCAACATCCCTGATGATGAAAATAGTAGGGCTAAGTGGCATATGGGTTGTCTTGAAGGATGGACATTTTATCTTACAAATTTGAAGTCTGTTATAGAAGGAGGGCTTGATTTGCGCAATAAGAATTTAGACATCAAAGGTGTAATAAACGCATGACTAAAGAACCTTATATGAACACAAAACGTTTTAGATACAGAATCAAAACATTTTTTATTATGAGATCAATTTTAGTTGCTTTTTCATTGTTGTTACTAACATTTGCAGGTAAAGCACAACTAATAAATCCCCCCAGCGGAGACAATCAAATTTGCGAGGTAAAACAGTATATGGGCAGTTTGGCCCATGTGGATGTGAAATACAATAGTCCGGGTGTTAAAGGTAGGACAGGCAAGATTTGGGGTGATCTGGTTCCGTGGGGTATGGAAAAAAACAACATTGGCAGTGCTGCGGAAATTCCCTGGAGAGCAGGGGCTAATGAAAACACCGTAATTACATTATCACATAATATGCTGATCAATGGCAAGGCTATTCCTGCGGGCAGCTATGGTTTTCACATCATTCCGCAAAAAGACATGCCTTGGGTGCTCATTTTCAACAAAACCAATACCGCCTGGGGCAGTTATTCTTACGATGCCAAAGACGATGCTTTGAGGATTGAAGTGAGTCCGGTGAGTGCCCCATTTAGCGAATGGCTTACCTATGAATTTACCAATCGCAAACCTGAGTCAACCACACTGCAACTGAGGTGGGAAAACTTAGCCATTCCCATGGAGATTTCATTGCCCAATGGCAATGATCTTTATCTAGCAAAGTTTCGTGAAGATTTGAAAGGGAACAAAGGCTTTTACTGGCAGAACTATATAGAAGCGGTTAACTTTTGTGTAAATAACAACACCAATCTGGAACAAGCGCTGACTTGGGCAGATCAGGCCATATCGGGGACATTTGTAGGTCAGAAAAATTTCACTACCCTATCCGCTAAGGCCTCAGTTTTGGAAAAGATGGGTAAGGTTGTTGAAGCAGAAGCAATGATGGACCAGGCGATCAAACATCCTACTGCCGATGTTATCCAGATTCACGGGTATGGACGCCAATTGCTTGGTGCAGGTATGAAAGACAAAGCACTAAAAATATTTGAATACAACTACAAACACCACGGAGGAGATTGGCCATCACCGGCCGGCATGGTACGCGGACTATCAGCCAATGGCAGGTACAAAGAAGCCCTTGAATTTGCGGAAAAAGCTTTAATGGTAGCCCCAGATGAAGCCAATAAAACCTTTCTCAAATCTGCCATCGAAAAACTCAAGATGGGAAAAGATATGAACTAGGGTTTCTTTCAATTGAGGGTAAGATATAGTTGGTTTAAAATTATCCGCAATTCATTTGAAACCAGATGAATGTATAGATACACCTTAACCTGAGATAGTCGACTATGTAAAAGTTAAAAAACAAGGCTTCTGTCCATAAGGTCTGAGGACATAAGAAAAGACATGGGATGCTAGTTCTATGTCTTTTTTTTATCTGAAAAAATTAAGGAATCATTTCAGATGGCGTTTAAAATTGTCTCCATGTTACGGTACTATGCAATTAAAAGATAAATTAGATTTGTAAAAACGTATGTAATGAATAAAATCGCAAAAACAGCCATCACCCTTTCCTGGATATTACTTCTGTTAACAGCGGGCCTACACAGTCTGAGCTTTTTTTCAGATCCAAATCCTGTCAATGAAACGGAGAAGCAGCTGGTAGACCTTATGCAAAATTATAAATCTGATATGGGTGCTGGCTTTCATAGGTCAATGGAAGATTTACTAATATCAGTAAGTGCATGTTTAACCTTATTGTGTTTACTGGGAGGACTGATCATCTTGTATTTATCAAAAGCTGGTCTTGAACCCAGGATTTTAAAAGGTGTAATGTCCATCCATGCAGTGATATTTGGAATTGCATTTGTGGTTATGCTCATTTTCGCGTTTTTACCACCAATAGTTTGTATTGGGCTCATCTTTTTTTCAACTACCACAGCTGCATTAAAATTAGAATAAAAGAACAATTATTCCATTTTTTTCGTATTTCTATTGCTTTTTTCGGGAAAATAACAAAATTATTTTTGTTTTTCAGCATAAGTTTATTACTTTTATATTATAACCAAAACAAAGCAACATGATTACACAGCGCGATGATGATTACCTGATTTGTAAAGAGTATCAGGCGAGAATCGACCAAAAGTCAAGCGAATTCCCCGGATTTATAACTTTTCAGCACCCCAATGGCAATTATTACTTCGCCTGGGTCAACGGAGACGAAATAATCATGAGATCGGAAGCGTATCCCGATGAAGAGCGAATGATTAGGGGTATTAAGGCCATATTAAAGAACAAGGACATTCCTCAGCGTTACAAGGTAGAAGAGGCGCACGGAGTTTATTTTTTATTGCTTTTTGGCGGTGGTGACCACCAACAGCATACGGGCAACATGGATGAACACAATGAAATCGGCAGGTCGTGCCCTAAAAAAAGCAGGGATGAAATTTTGGCCATGATGATGTTTAATGGAGCCGATTTTGCAAGATCAGCTGTACCTCTTGTTGCGGCAGCCGGATTAGCCGCTTTGGCTAGCCAGGTAGAATTGCCCACAGCCGCAGCACCCAAAGTTGAGATACCTGCGCCTCCTCCTCCAGTAGCAGCAACTGCTGCAGATGGAACTGGTTTTAACTGGAAATGGTTGCTGCCGTTACTCTTGTTGATTCCCCTGTTCTTATGGTGGAAAAGTTGTCAGAATAAACCATCAGAACCCGAAAGCAGTGCGACCGTTGCCCCGGTGGATACTACAACCGCAGCAGTACCAGCACCAGCAGCACCGGTGGAACAAGCACCTCACTGCGATCTCAACTGGATCCTCTTTGATTTTGACCAGGCTGAAATTACTGCATCTGCCAATACAGAACTCAGCACCATGGCTGCCATCCTTAAAAAAGATAGTGGTACTACTGGGCTCTTGGTAGCCCATACTGATGCCAGGGGAACCAATGATTACAATGTTCGACTTTCAAATGAGCGGGCAGCGGCTGCAAAAAATGCGCTGGTTGCCATGGGCATAGATGGTTCAAGAATTAGTACAAAAGCATCGAGTGAAGACCACCCTATTGCAACCAATACGGAAGATGATTCAGGAAGGAAGTTTAACCGCAGGGTTGAATTGCACGTTATGGATAGTAGCGGCAAGGAAATTTGCACTTCTATACCACCCAGTGTACCGGAAGAACTCAAAATTAAATAAAAAGAAAGCGGGTCAGGCCCGCTTTTTTTATGCCATTAATGCAGATTTGTAAGGCCTTGAAAGTCAATTTGACATCAGACACTTCGAAATTAGAGACACAATGACAGAAATAGGAGCATGGCACAGTTTTGATGCTATGTTTATAAATTAAAAATCCATGAACCTCAATCAATTTACCATCAAAGCCCAGGAAGCTGTTCAACGTGCGCAGCAATTTGCCATGCAGTATCAGCAGCAGGCCATAGAACCTGCCCATTTGATGAAAGCTATTTTGGAAGTAGACGACAACGTAAGTCCGTTTATTATAAAAAAACTTGGACTCAATCCCGCAATAATTGACAAAACCATAGATGCCATGGTGCAAGCCTTGCCTAAGTTGAGCAGTGCTGAACCCAATCCTTATTTGTCGAGAGAAACCACAGAATGGATTCAAAGATCAAGCATTGCCATGAAAGAATTGGGTGATGATTTTGTAGCCATAGAGCACCTTTTGCTTTCTGTAGTATCATCAAAAAACCCTGTATCACAAATGTTAAAAGATCAGGGTGTTACAGAAAAAGCATTAAAAGCAGCCATCGTTGAATTGCGCAAGGGAAGTACAGTTAAATCGCAGTCTGCAGAAAACACCTACAATGCCCTAAACAAATACGCAGTTAACCTCAACGAAAAAGCCAGAACAGGCAAACTCGATCCCGTTATCGGCAGAGAAGAAGAGATCAGGAGGGTCTTACATATTCTTGCAAGAAGGACCAAAAACAACCCCATCCTCATTGGTGAACCCGGTGTAGGTAAAACAGCTATCGTTGAAGGCCTGGCCCACAGGATTATTGAAGGAGATGTTCCATCTGACCTAAAAGACAAAGAAATCTATGCCCTCGACATGGGTGCCTTGATAGCCGGTGCTAAGTATCAGGGAGAATTTGAAGAAAGGCTCAAATCTGTTGTCAATGAAGTAATCGCGGCTGAGGGAAGTATCTTTTTGTTCATTGATGAAATTCATACATTGATTGGTGCAGGCAAAACCCAGGGGGCTATGGATGCTGCCAACATCCTCAAACCGGCTCTTGCAAGGGGTGAACTGAGGGCCATTGGTGCCACAACTTTGGATGAATATCAAAAGTATTTTGAGAAAGACAAGGCGTTGGAACGAAGATTTCAGATTGTGATGGCCGACGAACCCGGAGAAGAAGATGCCATTTCAATACTTAGGGGCTTAAAAGAAAGGTACGAGACCCACCACAAAATCAGTATAACCGACGAAGCAGTGGTAGCTGCGGTTCAATTGTCGAGTCGTTACATTACAGATCGTTTTTTACCCGATAAGGCCATCGACCTCATCGATGAAGCTGCTGCCAAGTTGCGTCTGGAAATGAATTCCATGCCGGAAGAACTGGATGAAGTAGAGCGAAAGATCCGACAGTTGGAAATAGAAAGAGAGGCCATGAAGAGAGAAGAAGACAAGATCAAACTTGAAAGAATCAATAAAGATTTGGCCAATTTGGAAGAACAGCGCAGTGGGTTAAAAGCCAAATGGGAAAGTGAGCGTGATGTGATGTCGGGCATACAGGTTGCCAAAGAAGAAATTGAAAAATTAAAATCTGATAGTTCAAGGGCAGAAAGAGAAGGCAATTACAGTCTTGCCGCTGAGATCCGGTATGGAAAGCTACCAGAAGTGCAAGCACAATTAGAAGCGGGCATGGCAAGGCTGGCAGAAATGCAGGAGCAGGGCAAGTTGATGATGAAAGAAGAAGTTGATGGCGAAGACATTGCAGAGATTGTGAGCAAGTGGACGGGCATCCCTGTTACCAGGATGTTGCAGAGTGAAAGGGAAAAATTGGTTCATCTGGAAGATGAGCTTAAAAAAAGAGTGGTAGGTCAGGATGAAGCAGTAGAAGCCGTATCCAATGCCATCCGACTGAGCAGAACGGGATTATCCAACGAAAGAAAACCAATAGGCTCATTCCTATTTCTGGGTACCACCGGCGTGGGAAAAACCGAGTTGGCAAAAGCATTGGCAGAAATGTTATTCAACGATGAAAATTTGATGACCAGGATAGACATGAGTGAATACCAGGAAAAACATAGTGTCTCCAGACTGGTAGGTGCTCCTCCGGGATATGTAGGCTATGATGAAGGTGGCCAACTGACCGAAGCCGTGAGAAGGAAGCCTTATAGTGTGGTATTGTTGGACGAAATAGAAAAAGCACATCCGGATGTTTTTAATATCCTTTTGCAGGTATTGGAAGACGGAAGGTTGACAGACAATAAAGGAAGGGTGGCCAATTTTAAAAACACGATTGTAATCATGACCTCAAATATGGGATCTGATATGATCAGGGAAAATTTTGAAAAGATGAAACCTGGTGAGGAGGAAGAGACCACAGAGAGGGCAAAAGAAGCCGTATTTGCACTTTTGAAAGGCATGGTACGTCCGGAATTTCTCAATCGGATTGATGAAGTCATCATGTTTAGACCACTTGACAGAAAAGACATTGCTGCCATTGTGATGATCCAATTGCACGAGTTGGAAGAAACCCTGGCTAAGCAGGAAATATCTGTAGAGTACACACCCGAATTTTTAGATTGGCTGGCCTACGAAGGTTATCAGCCTGAATTTGGGGCAAGGCCATTAAAAAGGGTCATTACCAAAAAAGTATTGCATGCTTTGAGTAAACAGATGCTGATCAACAAAATCGTGCCCAAGAGCAAGATACTGTTGGATGTATTTGATGGCACCGTGGTATTCAGGCAACCAGAAAAAGTGGGGGTATAAAAAAAGGGGCGTTTGCCCCTTTTTAATTACTCAAAATTTAAGTGTAGTTAATTTTTTACAAAAGGAATTGACTTAACATTTCCGTTGGAAGTACTCAATTTGACAATGTAAAAGCCAGGAACAAAATTCTGGGTAGCAAAAGACCTATCCCTTTCGTCAAAAGTAATGTCCATTGAATGTCCGTTGATATCACAAACCTCAATTTGTTGGATTGAAAATCCAGGTGGCACAATCAATGAAAGTTTGTTGACAGCAGGATTCGGGAAAGCATACACATCTTCATGATATTGTTCGGAGGTGGCCGTAGGAATGACCTCGTCAAAGTTGAGAACAGGTTTCATCTTATTGGTTTCTGCTATGATTAACCCCTCGTTAGGGATGAGTTCCAGTACACTTGACAAAACAGTGTTGGCTTTTGAAGTGATGTGAAGTTTAAACAATTCCATAGTAGGACTCAAAGATACACCTCCACTCATCAATGCAGCTTCTGTGGGCATACACATTATCCGGTATTGATTATCCACCAGATTGATATCAATATTCTGAAAATGGCCGCTGGAAATAGAGTCAAGGGTAAAGGTAGGGCTTTTTTCCACAACAAATTGAAAGCCCGTCATTTTACTTGAAACCTGACTAACAACAGGGATGCTGTATCTCTCGCCATCATACAACAATAGATCTTCCAATCCAAATTTGAATTCAACATCAATCGAATTTGTCATTAAGGCATCATTGTTTATGTCACCAATTTTAACTGCTTTGAATTGCAGTGATTCAAATGGCGAAGCCGGGGGCAATTCGGTTACATAGGCTCCACGATAAAAATAATCATTGGCACTAAAAAGGTTCCAGGGGCCATCGAAGGGGAGACTTACATTTTTCCTAAGCCACAGGTCTTTTAGACTTTTTACATCATTCATATCAATTGACTGCATTTTATCTACATTCAATTGAAAATGTTGATAGGCTTTAAACAACTTGTTATTCAAAATATATTCTGACAACAATACAGCATCTGCAATATCAATACCCTGGTAGAATTCCCCATCCATTTTTTTGGGAGCCATATTCGATTGGCCTGGGCTATAGGTGAAATTCAGGCAATTATTAGCGCCCAAATTTACGCCATTGCCTATCTCCACATCTTTAACCGGGATATTGTTCAGGTCAGTAATACATATCTTTCTTTGATTTGAAGTGGTTGCATTGACGGTAATGACTTGGGTAAATTTATACTCAACCAAATTGTTCCAATTCAATATTGACCAATGCCGATTAATTTTATAAAAAGAAGGGCTAAGAGAATCAACAATGTCATAATAGGTCATGGATAAATTACTACAAGATTGATTCAACATAGGACCCGCATTGTTTGGATGAACATCAGGATTAATACTTAGATCGTAGGGGGAAGCTTCTGTGGTTGTAATGGTGATATCAGCCGGCCATTCAACGGCATCTGTTGATGAGTGCCCGGTGAAGCAGCCATTTATTGGGGTGTTCCACGGTTGGGTATCACAAATATCACAAGCAAAATTGGGTGATAAATGAAGCCAAATCCAATGATCGTATTTAAATTCAGGTACATTGGGAGTAGCCCAATTTTTGTACGAAAACCTCCTCCTTACTTTATATGTGCTATCATTTTCTATAAAAGTATTCTCCATAATATTTTCCCCCAAAATAGCACAACTACTTATATCAAATCTGGGCTTAATGCTATCAACAGCCACACCCATAAACTGGGCCATTGCGTAAATATCAGGATTCAAGTATAGCGAATAAGGAGCATTGTAGAGGTGTAGCTCGCAAGGCCATTCAACATCATCTGAAAGAGTGTGACCCGAACTGCAATCGCCGACCGGTGTACATCTGCTTTTGGTGTCGCATACATAAACTGAAGAATCACATACAGCTTTGATCAGCTTTATTTGTCCCTGGCAAGTTGATTGAAATTCAGCATCGGTCACAGTAGCCATATAGGTTTTACCAACATCTCCATAGTTAAAGTTGTGAGAGGCTATACTATTTCCATTATAGGACAAGTCAAAATTGTAAAATGATGTACAGGCATAGTTTCCACCAGTTAAAATCATATCAGCGGTAAGCTCAACGAAACCAAATCTTTTAATTTCAATTTCCGTATATGTTTTACAAGTCAATGTGGCCGGTCTGTTACTATTTTGGAGTATAGTGACAGAGCAAATGCTTTGATTATAGTTTCCTGCCTCATCTGTAACAGTAAAAAGAACGCTTAGTGGACTTGGTGTCGTACAATCAAGTAGTGATTCAGAAATGGCAAGTGAAACATTGCCGCAATTATCAAAAGATCCCAAATCTAAATCTGCAGGCGTCAGTATGTATTGATTATTACTGTCCAACTCCACCGTTAACTGCACTTTATTTACAGGTACGGGAGCTGACATATCCACTACATTTACCTGGGTAGTGCACGTGCTGCTGTTGCCATTAAATTTTAAAGCCGTGAGGGTAACTTCATGAATGCCCAAACCATTACACAAATTATTTGATATCAACAATTGATCATAATCTGAAGAACTGCTGTCGATCTCTGAGACCTTTACAGTAACTCCGCAAAAAGAGATATCAACAGAGAGTGTGATCGCATTTTTACAATTCGCAATTTGCCCCGAAGCCATGGTGCCAAAAGTCGCAATGGCCATCATCATTAAGAACCATTTTTGTATTGGTATTCGTTTTTTCATATTTATAGATTTTTGTTGATTATTGATATTATTTTAAGATCTGCGAACGGTTAAGCCTAAACCTACTGCAGGTATAACCACGTCGTGTGCGCCCGGCAAGCCGGGAATTGCAAAATTTTCTGTCCTGTACAAAACTGAAAATTGCAAGTACGCTTCAGTAAATTTATTGAGGTTGCATGACACTCTTTGACTTAAAAATAATTGAGGACAAAGTATAATGCCAGATTTTCTATTTGGACTACTTTCATTTTGTGTAATTAGATAGGACGGCAATCGGTCATTTATTTGAAGTACATCGGTACCTAGACCTAAATTTTGTGACAAAGACCAATTTTTACTAATTGGCCAATAGCAGGAAACTGTAGGCATGATGGTCAGTTTATAATCAGATAAATAATTTGTCCCTTGCTTTTCAGTAATGACAATTGCCTCTGTATTACCAATAACAGGAATGAGTTTTCCCGATGGGTCAATAATAATTTGTGTTGTATCAACGATGCCTATTTTCTCTGTATGTTTAATTTTATACTCAACAGCTGTTGCCATTTTCAACAATTGCAACGACATTCCATAGGAAAATCTGTTGCTGATCTTGTGAATGTACTGCCATCTCAGCCATTGTACCCTGCCGTGAAGATATTTGCCCACATAAGTTGGCTCAGAAGTATTTACCTCTACAAACAACGGAATAGAATAGCCAAATCCTGATTCGAAATCCTGATACTTCGAAACTACTTTTTTGGAGATTTCTGCTTTCGTCATTGCTACTTCAGGCAGCGTTTCTTTTTGTTTATTACTTTCCAACAATACAATTCTTCTACTGATCGAGGGTGAAAATTCGATTTGCTGATTGTACACATATAGATCTTCCTCTCTATTTTCGTTGGTCAATGCCGTGCTGTTATTCGATAAGGTAGATTCAATAAACTTATTTTTACCATGCTTATTGTATTCTGGTCTTGCGGATATATTCATACCATTGTAATTAATACCGGTCGACAAGTCTACTTTTGTTTTCATCTTATCATTTGTCGACGGCTCATTAATTTGAGAGAGGTTGGAATCGGAAAAATTGCTCTTTTTGCCAAAATCAGAATTGCCGGATGCTAATACTTCTTTAAAAATAAAGTGACCACTAAACGACAATGCACCCAAAGCTACTATTCCTAAAAAGAAAAAAAGAACCGGCCTTCTCTTCTTTTTTGCAGGTATGGCGTGCTTTACATTGATCCAGATTTCTTCCTTATCAACTTCAGCTTCCCAGCCCCTCAGCTTTTTTAATATTTCTTCTTCTTTGTAACTCATAACACGTTTATTTAAAATGTAAGATTTTGACCCCTTTTCCGCTGTTGTGGGTCAATTTTTCTTTCATAAAACTCCTTGATCTAAGCAAATACACCCTACTACTTGACTCAGAAATACCTAACAAAGTAGCTATTTCAAGGTGAGAGTATCCTTCTATCAAACTCATATTAAATACCAATCTCAAAGTTTCAGGCATTTCATTGACCAATTTCAAAATGTCTTCGGCTTCCAACAAATCATGATTTTGATGATGATCTGTACATCCCAATTCGATAGAATCAATGTCTGTAAATACCTTTCTGGTCCTGATCTCTCTCAAACAAACATTAACAGCAATCTTACTGATCCAGCCTCCCAACATACCAGACCCTGAATATTGTTGAATGGATTTAAATACTGCAATCAATGTTTCCTGGGTTGCATCTTTGGCCAAAGCAGTATCCTTGAGATACCTGATACAGATAGACATAATTTGCCCGGCAAACTTATCTACCAATTGTCGAAAAGCCTTTTCCTCTCCTTTTTTACATCCTAATATGATCAGCTGGTCGTCCAATATTTATTTTTTAACCTGGAATTCACCTTTTATTCTTGTATAGCCGGCACTATTTATGTTTAAGATTTTTGACCAAAACCGACCTTCAAAACTTCCCCGTATATAATCATCCTGGTTATTGAGGTAGTTGATGGTGATGGTTTCAAAGCCACAGTTTGACGAAGAAGGGCAATTGACGTCAATGCCATAACCACCAAACTGATCATCATGCCACACAATGTTTCCTCCCTCATTGCTGAGCGTTTCAACTAAGCCCTGATGCTCAAAACTGAGTTTAAAGCCAGGGTCATTGATTTGCCTTTTTCCCGAAATTTGAAGTACTGTAGGACTATAATCCACAGATATATCCGAATAATATGATTGGTCATTGTCCACACTAAATACCATGTAATCATCCTTTAATTCCTCACACATGGGCAAAGTGCCAAAATGGATCTCATCTTTGTCCAAATACCATAAGCTTGATGAAAACTGAATATTGCTATCGAAAAATCTGCACGTGTAAGCCTCATTTTTACACAAAGAGAATGGTTGATTGAAACTGCCGGATTGGATTAAAAGTATCTTCTTATTACTTGCTGATGTCAATTCAATAAATCCACTTTTCATCGAATCCAAATCACAATCAAAAAAGGTTCCGGATATCAAAATTTTTCGACCAGAGCTGCCCGTAGCGTTAAATCTTGGAAGTTTTTGAATGTCATCACCTGAAACAATAATCTGTTCTTCCAACGTTTCGCAATCGCCTGCCATGGTCACTGTTAAGGTGCTGTTTTTGGGCACCCACAATTGCCATTTGCCTGAATTGGAAGTATGGATTGTTGCTCCAAAGTCACCAGAAGAAAAGGTAAGCATACCGTTCTGCACCGGCAGATCATCATTATACCATTGCCCGGATAATAAGCAAGCATCCTGCAGGTCTGCGATGGCATAGGTTCCTGGTTTTGGTAATTGACTGATGTTTTCTGGTTGGTAGTTCGACACAAATTCCCAAAGCCCTGACTCTTTGTTGTAGTAAATAAGTGTTCCACGATTAGCATAATTTGAAATAAGTTTCGCAGGAGACTTTAATTGTATACTCTTATTATCCTGGCTTAATAATGTAAAATCGAAGGCTAGTCTGAAGTGAATAAGTTTTCTACTGTTATCCACCCACATAGTATTTCCTCCGGGCAAACAGTTCAGGTGGTTTTTATTTTGTGTGTCAAAAAGGTTATACCTTATCTTTACACGACCATTATAGGGAGTGGTACCGTCTACAGAATAATTGTTCGAGTGCAAGCTTAGCTTATGGCTACCGATAAAAAAAAGTGTTGGATCATTGTCAAAAAACGAACTCTCCTGTTTATTAATAAATAAATTTATTTTTCTATAATTCACTTCATTTTCAATGGATTGGATTCTAAATTGGTGTTCATGACCCAGATAATCCGTTACCTTTAAAAGCTCATTGTCTTTATTGACATTCTGACCCTTAAAATAAAAAAAGGATTGACCGGCTATCATTTGCAGGCTGTCATTGAAATTAGCAGAAAGGACATCGACTCGATTTCCATTCTCATCCTCTGCATTCACTACCAGCTCACTATTGCTGATAATGTATTGGGTTGGATCCTTGACAATGGTAATGGTTGTTGTCTCCGAATCTTTGGCACATGCCCCCAAAAAGAGGATCATAAGGAACGGCAAAATTTTATGTATGTTTATCCCTGGCATTGGTTTCCACAATTATTTATTATTTATGACTTTTGGTTATGAGAACTTCAAGCTTCGATTCGTTACAACGGATTGCAATTTTTTTTTAGCCTGACTTATTTGAGGGGTAAATAACAATCTTTCAGGTATTCAACCTGAATACCTGATTGGATTGAAATTCTGCTTTCCACAAACAAGCAAAACACGTTTTATAACGGAAAAAGCGCCCAGAGAAAGGTGTATAAATCGTAGCTGAAAACCCCTTAGTATTGCGAAGGTTTCTGCGTTCTACTCAAGAAATGATTTATCGACACAAATCATTGTCAAATATAAATTTTAATTTCAATATTAAAATCCAAATTTTGTTTTGTCAACATGGTTTTTAAATAAAATGCCGTCATTTTCAGTGCTTTATCAACCGTAAAGCCTTGACAACTCATTGATTTTCATATATATTTGACAAAATTTTATTTTACCCGCCAATATTTTGAGTAATGAGATCACTGCTTTTGGCTTTCTTCACCTTCATTTGTTTAAGCTCTTTTGCCCAGCTTGCTCCTGATTTCACCGTCACCGATACAGGAGGCAAGGTACACAAGCTGTATGCCGATTACCTCGATAAAGGCAAAGTGGTGGTTTTTAAGATATTTTTCGTCAATTGTCCGCCGTGTAATGCCATTGCACCATCGGTTCAACAAAAATATGTGGAATGGGGCAGCGGCACCGGCAATGTCCAGTTTATTGAGTTGACCAACAAAGTGGGAGATACCAATCCTGAGGTAATAGGTTATAAAAATAAGCACGGACTTACTTTTCCAAGCATCAGTGCAGACGGTGGAGCGCTCACAGCCATCATCCCTTATATGAATGGTACATTTGGATTGTGGACCGGCACACCCATGTTTGCAGTGATTACTCCAAATAAGTCTGTATATTATGATGTGTTGTTCAACAACCTCGACAATGTCATCATCGCTGCGGGAGGTACAAAAGCCATACCCCCATCCAATGTAAATCTGAGTGTATCTTTTCAAAGCCCTACCCTGCCACAAGGGGTGTCTTATGTATTGAGGCCGGCTGGAGCCACTTCCCCAAGTTATAACATCACACAACTGACTGGCGGTACCAATCAATTTGTTTACCCATCTGCTACGATTCCGGAAATGAGCAATCCAGAAATCGTCCTGGAGTCTACTGCCTCTGCCTTCAGTTCGCTACTCACTGTGACCGATCTGGTAACCATCAGAAATCACATATTGGGTACCCAGCCTCTCGCTTTGGCTTCTCAAAAATTAGCTGCAGATGTCAATGGCAACGGCCTTATCACCGTATCTGACCTTGTGGCCATTCAAAAGGTGATCGGGGGACTCAGCGTACAGTTTCCCAACAATGTGCCTTCTTACAAATTGATACCGTCTTCCATTCCGCTATTGTTGCCACCTGCCGGAGGAGGCACTGTCAACTTAAACGGTGAATTGATTAAGATGGGCAATGTAAAATAGATCAGAGCAGGGATAAGTTAATTCTTTTACGGGTCACATCTACTTCCACCACTTTGACATTCAATTCCTGATGCAGTTTTAAAACCTCAGCAGGTGATTTGATGTACCTTCTGGTAATCTGACTTATATGGAGTAAGCCATCTTGTTTGACACCAATGTCTACAAAGGCGCCAAAAGCTGTAAGGTTGGTCACTATGCCCGGCAACAGCATCCCTACCCTTACATCCTCGATGGTTTTTACCGAAGCATCAAAAGAAAATACTTTGGCTTCACCCCTTGGATCCAAGCCCGGTTTCTCCAGTTCTTTGATGATGTCTTGAAGGGTAGGTAAACCCGTCTTTTCTGTTACATAAGCTGCAAGGTTAATTTTTTTTCGAAGCACAGGGTCTTCCACCAGATTTTTAACCTCCACACCCAAATCTTTTGCCATTCTTGAAACCACATCGTACGACTCCGGATGCACGGCTGTATTGTCAAGCGGGTTGGCAGCCTCCCTGATCCTTAAAAATCCGGCACATTGCTCAAAAGCTTTGTCTCCCAACCTTGGTACTTCTTTAAGTTGTTGTCTGGAGGTAAAACCACCCTTTTCTTCCCTGTATTTTACAATGTTTTGAGAAAGAGTGGGTCCAAGTCCTGATACATACATCAACAAATGTTTGCTGGCTGTATTGAGGTTGATGCCTACACTGTTGACACACGACATTACCGTGAGATCCAATGATTCCTTGAGACGCAGCTGATCAACATCGTGTTGGTACTGCCCTACACCAATACTTTTAGGATCGATCTTCACCAATTCAGCCAAAGGGTCCATCAAACGCCGGCCTATGGAAATCGCTCCCCTTACGGTCACGTCTTTATCCGGAAACTCTTCCCGCGCAACATCCGATGCACTGTAAATAGAAGCCCCACTTTCACTGACCACAAATATTTGAACAGTCCTGTCGAAACGTATGCCTTCCACCAAGTCTCTCGTTTCACGTGATGCGGTGCCATTGCCAATGGCTATGCTGCTCACCTTGTACTGGTCAACAAGAGCACGAATAGCTCCCTGGCTCTCGGCCCAGTTGTTTTGAGGGGGGTGAGGGTATATGGTGGAATGGTGGATCAAATCCCCCCTTTCGTTGAGGCAAACCAACTTACATCCTGTTCTGAAACCAGGGTCAAGGGCCAGGGTAGCCTTTTGCCCCAGGGGAGCCGCCAATAATAGTTGTCGCAGATTTTCTGAAAACACTTTTATGGCTTCTTCATCGGCCTTTTCTTTGTATTCATTGCGAATCTGGTTTTCAATGGATGGCACCATTAAACGTTTATAACCATCAGCGATGGCCATCGAAATCTGATCGGCTGCTTCACCCCTGGTAAAAATAAATTTGCGGTGCAACCAATCCAATGCACGCTCTTCATCGATGTCAATAAATACCCGCAACATGCCTTCCTGCTCTCCTCTCATCATGGCCAGATACCGATGCGACGGGCAGCGTTGGACGGGTTCCGAAAACTCAAAATAATCTTTGTACACCGTTGCCTCCTCTGCTTTGGTTTTTACAACTTTTGAGCTGATCACCCCGTGTTTTCTGAACACATTGCGCAGATAATCCCTGCAATTTTCGTTTTCATGGACGGTTTCGGCAATGATGTCCCGGGCACCCTGGAGTGCTTCTTCTTCGTCGGCTACCAAATCGCTGATAAATCTACCCGCTGCAGAAAAGATATTTTTATCCTTTTGCGCCAAAATGAGTTGTGCCAATTCGTCCAGACCTTTTTCGCGGGCTACATCGGCCTTGGTTTTTCGCTTCTTTTTGTAGGGGAGGTAAATGTCTTCCAATTCGATGGCATCCATGCATTTTTCAATCCTCTCCCTCAGCTCAGGAGTGAGTTTACCCTGAGAATCAATGGCTTCCAGCACAGTTTGTTTGCGGGATACCAATTCATCCAGTTTTTGATGAGCCCGTTGGATTTCAGCAATCTTTACCTCATCCAGGTGGGAGGTCACTTCTTTTCGGTAGCGGGCAATGAAAGGGATGGTGGCCCCTCCCTGCAACAAATCCAGGGTCTTTTTGACCTGGTCCATTTTCACACCAACGGCGTTGGCGATATACGGTAAATAAAAATCTTCTGTCATCATAGGGCGACAAAGATAAAAAAATGTGATATATCATCGCCCGGCCTTGCTCAGGTAGTGGGTGCAATAAAGGCAAATTTTGTACCTTTGGCTTTATGTATATCCCTGATTCAAAGTCAACTCAGCCCGGTCGATGGAAATGGTTAGCTGAAATCCTTTTTTGGGTGCTGGCAGTGGCCATTGCCTTGTTGGTCATGCGTCCCATCCATGATTATTATGGCGACAATTTTCATTATTATGAATCCAATTACGCCTTTATAGTGCTGTTTATCACTTATACCCGGTATTTGTTTTTATTGCGCCTCACACCCTTTTCACACAATTTATGGGTAAAATTCATCCTCGTTTTTGCTTCCATCCCGTTGATGCTGTGGCTTGTTGATGATACCTATGATTTTAGAAGGATGCTTGACGAAGTGGGGCTTGAACCCATGGTAAAAAGTGCGCATCTGGATACCCGCCTTAGCCTGGCCCGATATGCTAAATACGAATATTTGTTTTTCAGTACGTCGGCCATCATTACTATTATATTAGTGCCTTTTAGAATGATTGTTTCTATCTGGAGGGTGAGGAATCAGAAGAATAGGGTTTAGGGGCTAGGGATTAGGGGCTAGGGGCTAGTTAGGGGCTAGGGATTAGGGGCTAGGGGCTAGTTAGGGGCCAGAGGGGTTTGAAACAATTAAATGAGAAAATATGGTAAATGAATTTAACGAGTACCGTAAGAAGATGAATGACCGGATTTTGGGTCAGGATAATTTGGTATTAAAAAGATTTTTTAGTCTCGACAACCAGGCGTATCAATCCGGAGCATTGTCTGAAAAGACTAAGGAGTTGTTGGGGTTGGTGGCTTCAATGGTATTGAGGTGTGATGATTGTATCAAATACCATTTGGGTACTTGCCATGAATTGGGGGTGACAACAGAAGAGATATTTGAAGTGTTTTCTATTGCCAATCTGGTAGGTGGGAGCATTTGTATTCCGCACACCCGCAGGGCAGTTGAATATTGGGATGAATTGATGGGGCAATGAAACTAATAACCGTTGTTACCGTTGCGCTGATTTTTATTTTGTGTCTGGGTTACCTCCCATTAGTGGGTCAGGATTGTAAGGCAGAAGTGGAATTGGTTGACCACAAAACCATAAGAGGTACGATCACCTATTACTTACCTGTTTCGCAGGATTCTATAAGATTCAGGTTGGGCCCCAATGGATATGCTGGTCAACACACACTTTTAGCCGATTCATTTTTTAAACAATTTAACCCATGTATTTATTTTGCCTCTGCCAAAGATTTGGGCGGCTATAAAGAACTGGTATGGACGGCAGATGGTCAGACCCTCGAGGGAAGCTATGATGCAACACAAGAAAACTTCAAGGCATTTCCTAGAGGAGCAAAGAGTGTCCAGGTATCTTTTGTGCTTGACTTGCCCAAAAGATGTGGAAATTTTGGCTATGACGAGGACTATATTTATCTAGGTAGTTGGCTGCCCCAGCCATTGGATGGTAATACCTGGACCTATCTGGTCATGCTAAAATCATCTCCTCTTTATTTTATTTTATCCGGAGCCCTTGTTGAAGAAATTAATACAAATAGCGAAAAAAGAGCTACGTTTATCAGCACGGCTAAGGTGCCTGAAATGGCCCTCACAAAGAAAAGGCTGACATCCTCAATTGAAAAGGACAATAAGGGCTTGACCTATCAGCTATATAGACCTGATTACAAAAAAAGCCTTTCTTCAGGTAAAATGTATCGCTACATGCATGCGGTTTCACTCAACTTAAAAGACAGCCTTGCCAAATCAAGAATTGTGGTGGATGATAACAGGTACGCAAAGCTCGACAATTTGTTGTTTTTATCGCGTGGCGCCATCAGGTCATCGGAAAAGTCGTTTTATCCAAGCTACCGGTATACCGATAAAGGCAACCACATGATTGGCTTTTCATTGTCTAATCAAAATAAAGGAAGACAGGCAGTTTATTACGTGGTCAATCCTTATTTTTCGTTTAAGAATGATTTCAACTGGTACCTCGGTTTTCTTAAACCTTTCCGACTTAATAAAGGAAAGATCAGCCAGATCACACCCATCCTAACCTATAAAAAGTTTCACTATTATACCAACGAAATCGATGACTATACGCTCGATTATCATAGAATCAGTCCCAGGATAAAATTTACTTTCAAGAATCACAAGTGGGTAAATGTTGAATATGCATTCATCAGCGAACAAACTGCACTTTATGAAGGTAGAAAAATAAATTTTATTCACCTCAATTCAAATCTTTTCAGAGTACGATATGATCAAACAAAAAGATCAACATTATACAATTGGGCATTTAACTCTCAAATTGAAAGATACGGATATGAAAATATATTTAGGGAACAACACCGCTTTGTGAAATTATCTGCCGCCTTTGAACAGACATGGAGAACCAGTATGAAACGCAATTTTTCGGTTCGACTATGGGCTTCCAAATTTATTTCCAACGATGAGAGGCAGAGTACCAATTATTCTGACTACATCACCAAAGGAAGTATTGCATTGATTGCACAAGGGTGGAATGACTATGCATATGATGGTGTTTTCGTTGCGCGCAAAAATCAAAACGGCATCCTCAACAACCAGACAGGGAATTTGGGAGGTGGCTTTAAAAATGCTCCCTCCAATACCTCTTCACTTGGGCTGAGCAATGATTTTGCAGCCAGTATAAATCTGAGCTACGACCTCTTCACCGTTACCCGATCCTTCCGGTTTTTTGTATATGGCGACGGTGGAATCTACCGGCAACTTTCCAATAACCAGTGGAAGATGAAAAACCTTTACAGCGCAGGACTGGGGTTATCCGTAAGTGACTATGTATCGCTGTTTCTTCCTTTAATAAATCATGCGGATATCAACAACAACTACAGGGATCAGGGTCTGGGATTTTTGGAGAGATGGAGTTTCAGTATCCATTTTCAGGAAAAATTTAATACAATAAAATAAGTATGGATATATTACAATTGCTCAAATATTCAAAGACATCAGACTTCAGCATACGAAACCTTCCGTTTGGTATCATTTTGGAAAATGGCCACTACACCGTAGTAAGCAGGTTGGGCGATTATGTCATTGATGTGCGCAGTTTCATCCACATCATGGGCCTTGAAGAATTTACCCACATACCGGAGGAAGTATTCATCAATCAATACCTCAATGATTTTATAGCCCTTGGCAAGGCAGTCACTACCCCACTGCGCAAGGCAATACAAGGCAAAATCCTCGAAGGTAGGTTTTCGGAGAGTGTCTTTAAAATGATCTTTACACCCATAGATGAAGTGGAGGTATGTATGCCCCTGCGCATAGGAGACTATACCGACTTTTATTCTAGCATCGAACACGCCACCAATGTGGGCAAGATGTTTAGAGATCCCAACAATCCATTGTTGCCCAACTGGCTGCACATGCCCATAGGCTACCATGGCAGGGCAAGCAGCATCGTTCCTTCAGGCACACCCATCAAAAGACCAAATGGACAGTACCAGATCAATGAAGGAGAGGCTCCTCAATTTGGCCCCTGTCGGACCCTCGACATAGAAGTAGAGATGGCCTTCGTTGTTGGCAAAGAAAACAAATTGGCAGAAGCAGTTTCAACCTCAGAAGCAGTTGATCACATCTTTGGCATGGTGACTTTCAACGATTGGTCTGCCCGCGATATTCAACGATGGGAATACGTACCTTTGGGCCCATTTTTGGGTAAAAATTTTGCATCTACCATTTCACCATGGGTGGTGACTATGGAAGCCCTGGAGCCTTTTCGCACAGAAGGTCCTGAACAAACCGTTGAGGTGCTACCCTACCTCAAGTTTGAGGGCAAGCAAAATTACGACATCCAAATGGAAGCCGACCTCATCACCGAAGATGGGAGCGTGACCACCATCTGTAAGACCAACTTTAAATACATGTACTGGAACATGTGCCAGCAACTCGCCCACCACACCGTCAACGGCTGCAATCTCAGGGTGGGTGACTTGTGTGCAAGTGGCACCATTAGCGGGCCCACAGAAGACAGCTTTGGGTCGATGCTGGAATTATCCTGGAGAGGCACCAAGCCTATAGCTCTGAGCAACGGACAGGAGCGCAAGTTTTTACAAAACGGCGATGCCATCAATATCCGCGCATACAATGACGACGATGGCTTCCGCATAGGCTTTGGCGATTGTTTTGGAAAGATCATTTCTTAAAATAAAAGAGGCCGTTGTTTAAGCGGCCTCTTTCTTTATACTTTCTTGTCCTCAGTAAGGTATTTTATTTTTATTCTGAAATAGGCAAACGTCAGGGTCATGATAGGGCTTAACCAATTGAAGATGGCATAAATGAAATAGTGCTCTGCCCCCACGCCCAAAACCTTACTTTGATAGGCACCACAGGTATTCCAGGGAATCAGAGCTGATGTAACTGTACCTGTATCTTCAAGTGTACGACTCAGGTTTACCGGATCGAGTCCTTTGTCTTTGTAGGCCTGTGCAAACATCTTACCAGGTACTACGATGGCAATGTACTGATCAGATGCAGTAAGGTTCATGGTCAGGCAAGAAGCCACCGTGCTGGAGAACAAGCCAAAAATAGAATGCGCCATACTCAACAAAGCCTTGCTAATGCGCGCCAGGGCACCAATGGCATCCATCACACCGCCAAATACCATGGCACAGATGATGAGCCAGATGGTACTCAACATGCCTTTCATACCACCGGTACCAAACAGAGAATTGAGTTTTTCATTGTTCATTTCAATGGAGGTATCCGTTACCATATTTTCCATTACACCCTTATAAGCAGCGTTAAAATCCAGCTGTGGTACTTTGGCTACTTCAGCTACCAGCGAGGGTTGAAAGATCACAGCAAACAGTCCACCCATCAACGTGCCTGCCAGCAGTGCGATGAGGGGCTTGGTTTTTCTCACAATCATTACGATGACAAGCACAGGTACGATCATCAAAACCGGGCTGATGTAAAACTTGGCATCGATGGCAGCTGTCAATTGTTTGATCTCATCTCCCCCTACTCCGTTGGCATTTTGGGTAAAGCCCATGATGATAAAAGAAATCAAAGTAATGAAGTATGTGGGAAAGGTAGTAAACTTCATGTAATTGATGTGTGCAAACAAAGTGGTGCCAGCCATAGCCGGAGCCAGATTAGTAGTATCAGAAAGTGGCGACATTTTATCGCCAAAATACGCACCCGACACCACTGCCCCTGCCACCATAGCAGGACTGATGCCCAAAGAAGTACCAATGCCAATCATGGCAATGCCCACCGTAGCAGAAGTAGACCACGACGATCCCGTAAACAAGGATACAATCGAACAAATAATCAGGGCAATGGGCAGAAAAATCACTGGACTGAGTAATTGTATGCCCACATATATAATGGTAGGAATGATGCCGCTCAAGATCCAGGTAGAAGAAAGTGCACCCACCATTAATAAGATCAAAATGGCCTCAGTAGTATCTTTGAGGTTAAGACCAATTTTTTCAATCATTTTTTCGTATTCCACATGGTTGTAAAAACCTACAATGGCCGCTACCGCTGCACCTATCAGCAGTAAAAACTGATTTGAACCGCCAAGGGGGTCATCATCTGCATTGACTTTACCATTGTATGCAAAAAGTACATTGTATGCCAACAAGGCTACTAATACGATTACTGGAATGAGGGCTTCCCAAAGTGAAAGTTCTGCGTTTTCTCTGAGTTTGCGAAATGCCATAAGGTCTGAATTTGGAATAAAGAAATAACAAAAGAAGCAATCCAAAAAGTATTTGACCCAATTTTTTAAATATCCTCTAAAACTGCATAAAAAAAACTGCCCCGGCTCCATAAAGGTCGGGCTACCTCTGTGGAACCGGGGCACAATAAACCAATCTCAATAAAAAGGTAAGATTATATAAAAAGACGAAAATCTTAGTTCTGCCACTCCTCTCAGGGAGGGCGATTTCCGGTTGGTTTCAAAAAAAAACGCGGGACAGAGGGTGGACATCCGCCCCGCGATTTTACAAACTCTTAATCTATTTTTTCCCGAAGGAAGGAATTGCCTGTCTGTACAACGGTACCTTCAGAATCTACGTACACCGTTGTGCTGATGTTGCCTTTTACCACTGGTACCTGATCATCGTCATCGAGCATGAGCCCCCTTCTTTTGTAGGCGGGAATCTTCTCTACCATCTCCTTGTTTTCGGCGGTATCCAGTGGCATGGTAGTGGTCGAACGATTGTACATCCTCCTGGCATTTTCCAACTCCTGCATTTTGTGTTTTTCCTCCGCTTCCTTACGATCTCTGATGGGATCGCTAAAGGTGATGGTTTCTTTGATCTTCATGACCTCATCGTGCTCAAACTCGATGGTTTTGCTCGATGGTGTGGCATCCATGACGCTGTAAAAATCAATGTTGGCTACGTTTTCCAGTTCGTCGTCCAAAGCCACTTTTTTGGGCTCGTGGTGTACGGTTTTGACTCTGTTGCTGCCCGTTTCAAAGCCGGTTGCAATAACGGTAACACTGATCTTATCTCCCAATGCCGGATCCATACAATTGCCCCAGATGAGGTCGGTGCCAAAGCCTGCTTCTTCCTGCACATAATCGGTGATTTCTCCGATCTCACTCATGGTTACTTCCTTGTTGCCTGATGTGATGTTGAGCAGGATGTGTTTGGCACCACGGATGTCGTTTTCTTCGAGCAGCGGTGAGGTCAATGCCATGTGGATGGCGGTTCTCGCTCTATCCATGCCCTCAGCCTCGCCGTAACCCATGAGGGCCACGCCTGAATCTTTCATTACAAAGTTAACGTCTTCAAAGTCAACGTTGATATATCCCGGTACGGTGATGATCTCCGCTATGGATTTTGCTGCGGTCGACAAAACATTATCTGCATTGTCAAAAGCTTGTGTAAGCGTCAGGTCACCGTACATTTCCTTCAACTTATCGTTGGAAATTACGAGGATGGCGTCTACATTTTTTTTCAGATTTTCCAATCCTTCCAATGCCTGCCTTTTTCTACGCATGCCTTCAAAGTGGAAAGGAAGGGTGACGATGCCTACGGTAAGAATGCCCATTTCCTTGGCCGCCTTGGCTATGATGGGAGCTGCACCGGTACCGGTACCTCCGCCCATGCCTGCGGTTACAAAAAGCATTTTGGTGCCATCTGACAAAAAGCCCCTGATCTCATCAATGGATTCAATACATGCTTCTTTGCCCGTTTCAGGCTTGGATCCCGCTCCCCTACCATCGGTAAGGCTTGGACCCAACGCGATCTTTTTTTCGATAGGACTTGTTTCCATGGCTTGTGCATCTGTATTGCAGATGGCAAAATCTACCCCTACGATGCCCTGGCGGAACATGTGGCCTACTGCGTTGCCTCCTCCGCCTCCAACACCAATGACTTTGATGATGGAATGATTATAATTAGGTATATTAAATTTCATGTCTTCTTAATTTTGAGTTGTGTAAATGGTTATAATTCGTGATCCGGAGTAGGTTCAAAAAAGTCTTTGGCGTAGACTCCGATTTTTTTCATGAAGCCCAAAAACTTAGACTCTACACTTGCCCTTTCTACCGCTTCTTCTACTTCCTCATCGTCAAAATCATCATTGCTGTTGTTTTGAATTTCAGGTGTAGTCTTTGTCACTACTTCTGCCTGTGCCATCTCCTGATTGCTGTATTCTACATACACTTTATCAGGCAGGTTGTCGATGGTATATTTCAACAAACCTATGGCAGTAGCATAGATGGGCGACGACAAGTCTTTGGTATAACCATGGGCCAGATGCTCAACCGGTTCGCCAATTCTGGCAGGCATACCGGTATGCAATTCCACCAGGGTCTCGATGTGTTTGAGCAACGCTCCCCCACCTGTAAGCACGATGCCTGCGATGAGTTTGTTTTCGTATCCCGAACGTTTGATTTCCCACAACACGTAGTCAAAGATTTCCTCTACCCTCGCCTGGATGATTTTGGCCAGGTTCTTTTCAGAGATGCTTTTGGCTTCTCTGCCTTTCAATACGGGTATGGTGATTCTTCTATTGTCTTTGATCATATCTGCCAGGGCCACACCAAATTTGACCTTCAGCTTTTCAGCCTGATCTGCCAACACGGTGCATCCTTCTTTGATATCCTCGGTTATGATGTTGCCACCAAAGGGAATCACGGCTGTATGTCGGATGATGTTGTCTTTGAAGATGGTGATGTCTGTAGTGCCTCCACCAATGTCAACCAATACCACACCGGCTTCTTTCTCCTGGTCGCTCAACACGGCACATGCCGATGCGATGGGCTCCAGCGTTATGTCTGCAATGTCGAGCCCTGCTTTCTCAATACATCGGATGATGTTTTTGGAAGCAGTGATCTGTCCCGTAATGATGTGAAAATTGGCTTCGAGTTTGTGTCCCGACATGCCGATGGGATCTACCACGTCTTTTTCATCATCCACGGTAAATTCCTGTGGAATCACGTGCAGAATTTTATCACCCGGGGGGAGGGCGATGCGGTACATGTCTTTAATCAGCCTTTCCACATCTTCCGAGGATATTTCCGCATTGTGGTCTGCCCTGGTGAGGTAGCCCATGTGGTGGTGACTCTTAATGTGCTGGCCTGCAATGCCGACGTGAACGACCTTAAACCTGCAACCCGCTGTCTTCTCTGCCATGTCTACTGCTTCTCTGATGGCCTTGACCGTCTTGTCGATATTTGACACAACGCCACGGGCTACACCTTCAGATTTTACAGTACCGTATGACACCACTTCGAGCCTGCCGAATTCATCCATCATGCCGGCGATGGCGCATACTTTGGTAGTCCCTATGTCAAGGGCTACCGCCAATGGCTGCTTGCTGGTGTTTTTGTCGGTGAGCCAGGCAAATCTCTTTTGTGGATTCAAACTAGTACTCATGGTATTATAATTAGTTAGTTAATAAATGCTGTTTCATTACTCTTCTGGGCCACTACCTGGCCTTTGTAGTTGAGTTTTAATACGTTGAATTTTCTCCACCCTTCTCTTGGCAATCCTTCTTTGTACATGATTTTGAGGTTGTCAAACTTTTCCTCAAGATTGGAGGCGTCTCCCAGTACTACTTCCTGTCTGCCAATTTTAGGTATCAATATTATTTCTCCGTTTTCTGATACATCGATCTGCTCTACCAGTGCCGATAAAAATTCATCGGCAAAGAGGGCTTTCGATACCTCAAAGACTTCCTTCAATTTTCCTTTTTTATCGGACTTGAATTTATCTTCCTGATACAATTCAAAGTGACCGGTGGCCAATGGCACCCGTATCGCAGATTTTTCCACAATGGGCACCTGGTCTCCGTCTTCATCGATGTAGTAACTGCGATTACTTCCATCCATCACACGCACGATGGGTTGTCTTTGCACAATCCATACATTGAGTTTGTTGTCTGAATCGATGAATACTTCTACTTTTTTTATCCTTTTATCTGCTTTTAAAAGGGCTTCAAGTGCTTTCACTTCTATGTCTTCAACCGCCGTTTGGGTCACATCATATCCGGTATGCCTGTTGAATATTTGTTTCACCTCTCCCGGAGTGATTAGATTTCTCTTTCCCTTGATGGGTTTGATCACTACCTCCAGTTTCTGCACTTCAACCTCCATTTTGCGTTGTACAGACAACACAAATAAAATACCAATGCTCGCCATGATAACGGTCCAAAGGATGCGCTGTCGCAATACCGGTATGTCGATGCGTTTATCCATTTTTACCGGTCAGTATTTTTTGAATCTCCGGCACAAGCGTATCTATGTTGCCTGCACCCAGGGTCATTACCACATCAAAATCACCGCGGCTTATAAGCTCCAGGATCTGTGGCCTGTCCATCAATGCTGCGTGGCTGTGTTTCATTTTATCCAATAGCAGTTGAGCATTGACACCCTCGATGGCTTCTTCTCTCGCAGGGTAAATTTCCATAAGAATGACTTCATCGAGTTTTGCCAGTTCTTCTGCAAAACCATCTGCAAAATCACGGGTTCTTGTAAAAAGATGGGGTTGGAAAATACCCAGCAATTTTTTACCCGGAAACATCATTCTTGCGGCACCAATGGCCATCTTCAATTCTGTGGGATGATGTGCATAGTCATCGATGTAAACTTTGGGTCCATCAACAATCCATTCAAATCTACGTTTCACTCCTTTGAAAGTACTTACACCGTTGGCTATAGCGTTTTTATCTTTTCCAAGCAGCAGTGCCACCGCAATAGCCACAGCCGCATTCGATACATTGTGCTGGCCGGGCATCCTGCTGGCTATTGATTCAATGCTGCCCATCGGACTGAAAAAATCAAAGATGACTTTGCCATGCTCTACCCCTTTGATTTCAAGTTTAATATCATTGGCTTCGTCAAAGCCATAAGTCATTACTTTGTACTGCAAACGCAATGCGTTTACTATCTCAGGGCCAAGATCACTGGCTGCTTGCTGCGACAACAACACTGTGCTCCCCTGCCGTGTCTTTTGTATGAAGGCTATATAAGCTTCAGTCACCTTATCGGCTGTACCATAAATATCCAGGTGGTCCGGATCAATGGAATTGACGGCCGCAATCTCCGGTGTGAGGTGCAAAAAGGATCTGTCAAACTCATCCGCTTCTACTACTACCCATTCACTGTCACCCAGAAAATAATTGGTATTGTAGCCGCTGAGGATGCCGCCCAGAAAAGCAGAAACGGCTTCGTCGCAGCTCTTCAATACGTGCGTGACCATCGACGAAGTGGTAGTCTTGCCATGGGTGCCTGCTATCGCAATGGTTTTCTGCTGTTGTGAAATGAGACCCAATACCTGGGCCCTTTTCATCACGGGTACCCCTGTATTGAGCAGGTGCACCAATTGTTTATGATCCCTGGGTACAGCAGGTGTGTACACAACAAGGTCGATCTTTTGCGGCAACACATCGAGGTCTTCGGTATAGTTGACATCAATGCCTTCTGCCTGCAACTGTTGCGTAAGGCTGGTTTCCGTTTTGTCGTATCCTGCCACGACAATGCCACGGGTATGGAAGTACCTGGCGATGGCGCTCATGCCAATACCACCGATGCCAATGAAATAGACCGATGTCAGTGTTGCCGGATTCAAGCCTTGTTTACTTTATACTGATTTGCAATATTTATTATCTCTCTGGCAATCACATCAGCTGCATCGGCTTTACCCAATGCCTTTAGATGGCTTGTCAGTGTTTTTTGTTTTTCTTCGTCCCTGATCAGCGCAGCCAGTTGGGGCATGAGCTGGTCGCGGGCTTCCACATCTTTGACCATCAGGGCTGCACCATGCTTTACCAATGACATGGCATTGTGTGTCTGGTGGTCTTCTGCAACGTTTGGAGAGGGGACTAGAATTGATGGATTTCCCACCAGAGCCAGTTCCGAAATGGTCAATGCGCCTGCCCGACACACGACTACATCACTGGCCTTGTACGCGGTTGCCATGTCCTCGATAAAAGGCAAGACTTTCACATTTGGCAATTCTGCTACTGAAGATTCTTTAAACTCGTTGTAGTACAGTTTACCAACCTGCCAAATAAACTGAATGTCCTGATTCGCCTCTATCCAGGCCTTGTTGGCCGCGATGGCATCATTCAAAGTTCTGGCCCCCAGGCTGCCGCCGAATACAAGTGTAGTTTTCTTATTTGTATCGACCCCAATTTTTGCCCTGGCCTCCTCCGTTGTCAAATTACTTTGGGCGATCTCTGCTCTCACAGGATTGCCTGTCCATTGTATTTTTGTTTCATCAAAAAATCTCTGCATGCCTTCATAGGCTACAAAAATTCTTTGTGCTTTTTTTCCCAATATTTTATTGGTTACGCCTGCATAACTGTTTTGTTCCTGCAACACATAAGGCACACCCATCCAGGAGCACACCTTGAGCAACGGGCCGCTTGCATAACCTCCAACCCCAACAGCAATGTCGGGTTTGAAATCACTGACCACCTTTCTCGCCTGCAAAAGTGATTTCAATATTTTCACCGGCAAGACAAGATTTTTCAGTGTAAGCTTTCTTTGCATGCCTGCAATGTCAAGTCCTATGATGCGGTAACCTGCAGCCGGCACTTTTTCCATTTCCAGCTTACCCCGGGCACCAACAAATAAAATTTCAGCAGCGGGCAGCTGTCTGCGGATCGCATCTGCAATCGCAATGGCCGGAAAAACATGGCCTCCCGTACCGCCTCCGCTAATTACTACTTTCATTTTTGGCTTCCATTGCTTTTAATTCCATCCGTTCGATTTCTGCCTGCTCTGCATTGCGACTCACACTGAGAATGATGCCCAATGAGATGCTGGTAAACAACAGCGAGGTACCTCCCATACTGATCAGGGGCAGGGTCAGCCCTGTTGCCGGCACCAGCTGTACGGATACACTGATGTTGGCAAAAGCCTGCACCACCAGGTTGAGACAGAGTCCCATGGCCAGTATGCCCCCAAAGGCCCGCGGGCTTTTGGTCACTATGTTGATGCACCGGATCAGCAACCACAGGTACAACCAAAGTACCAATAGTCCGCCGATGATGCCGTATTCTTCACAAATGATGGCGTATATACAATCTGCATATGCATAAGGCAGGTGATTGCGCTGGATGCTGTTACCCGGACCTACACCAAATACTTTTCCAGAAGCGATGGCAATCTTGGATTGCTGAATCTGATAAACCTCGTCCGACGAATTGAGAAAGGTCTTTACCCTTGTTTCCCATGTTTTGCTTCTTACAAACTCAGGATTGGCAAGACCAATTTTGTAGATGGCAAAACCCGTCAACAGACCACTCATGATGAGCAGAAATACGTATTTCAACGATATCCTGCCAATAAACATTAGTGTAATACTGGTGACAAAAAGCAGCGCCGCCGTTGATAAGTTGGCAGGAGCAATTAAACCACATATCAAAATTACCGGTAAGATGATGGGTAAAAATGCACTCTTAAAGTCTTTGATGTATTCCTGTTTGGTAGCCAGTGATTTGGCCAAAAACAAGATCAGCGCGATTTCTGCAAAATCTGAGGTTTGAAATGTTTTGTCTATCCATGGAATGGTAATCCATCTGCGGGCTTCGTTCATCTCTGTACCAAAAAACATGGTATAGATCAAAAGAGGAACTGCCAGCGCCATCAGGTAAGGGGCAAATCTGGCATACTTTTGGTAATCTAATTTATAGCAAAGCCACATCAGCAGCAGCCCTGATGAAAGAAACATAAACTGCTGTACCAAATAATATTCGGTATTGCCTTCTCTCAATTTAAAGGCCATACTACCCGCAGCACTGTACACTGCCAGCAGTGAAAAGAGCGACAACAAGGCCACAATAAGCCAGATGGCCCTGTCTCCTCTTAATTGATGATATAACTGTATTACGTTTGTCAATGTAGTCTTCTTACCTTTTATAGTGTGTGTTGCCCCTGTTGCCGGAAATAATCCCGATTACAAAGACATCACGATTGCTTTAAACTGATCGCCGCGATCCATGTAATTTTTAAAGAGATCGAAACTTGCGCATGCCGGAGAAAGCAAAACCACATCTCCGTCTGCTGCCAATTGACCGGCCTCTCTGATCGCGTCTTTTATTGTATTGGTTTCAACCAAAACGGGCACCTTTCCTTTGAAAGCTTCCACGAGTTTGGTGTTATCAACGCCCATGCATACCAGGGCTTTTACTTTTTCTTTCACCAGGGCTTCAATGGCGCTGTAGTCATTGCCTTTATCGGTACCTCCTGCGATCCAAACCACGGGTTTATCCATGGCTTCAAGTGCATAATAAACCGAATCAACATTGGTTGCCTTGCTGTCATTGATGTACTCTACCCCATCCACCGTTCTTATCGGTTCCAGTCGATGGGCAAGGTTGCGGAAGGTGGCAAGTCCCAGGGCAATCTTTTCGTCACTGATGCCCATCAATCTGCAAGCTTCTACGGCGCACCTGGCATTAAACCGGTTGTGCCTTCCCTTGATCGTCAGGTCAAAAGCATCTCCGTTTAATTGGAAGACACCATCGACATAATCTTTTTCCGCTATCTCAATGACGTTACCCTTCAGCGCGTGGTTCTGCCTGTACATACCCATCTCCGCATCATCGCCATTGATGATAAAAAAATCATCTGATGACTGGTTGCCGTTGATCCTGAATTTTGCGTTTACATAATTTTCCATTTTGTAATCGTACCGATCCAGGTGATCCGGCGTGATGTTGAGCAGGATGGCAATGTGGGGTTTGAAGGTTTCAATATCGTCCAATTGAAAACTGCTTACCTCAAGCACTACAGCCGCTTCTGGTTGGCCGGCTACATAACCGGCAAAACTATCGCCATAATTTCCGGCCAGTCCTGCTTTCAGGCCCGCCGCATTGAGCAGGTGGTATAAAAGTCCCGAAGTTGTAGTTTTCCCGTTACTTCCAGTGATGGCTATCATCGTACCATGGTAGTGTAAGGCTGCAAACTCAATTTCTGAAATCACCCTTACCCCGGCGCGCCTGATCTTTTGCATCACAGCTGATCCCTCCGGAACTCCGGGACTTTTTAAAACCAAACCAACATTACTCAATGAATCAATGGTGTGTCCCTTTTCTTCGTAGGGTATGCCATTGATGTCTAAAACTTTTTTATACTTATCAGGAATGATGCTTCCATCACTCACAAATACATCGTATTTCATTTTTTTGGCCAGCACCGCAGCACCGGTTCCACTTTCTCCTGATCCAATGATCAGGATGGATTTGTCTTTCAATTCTTCGAGCATCTTACCTCACTTTTAAGGTAATGATGGTAAGCAGGCCGAGTATGGTACCAATGATCCAAAACCGCACTGCAATCTTGGCTTCATGCATTCCTTCTTTTTGGTAGTGGTGATGGAGTGGTGACATTTTTAATATCCTCCTTCCTTCACCATATTTCTTTTTGGTGTATTTAAAGTAACTCACCTGCAACATTACGGAAAGGTTTTCTACCAAAAATATACCACATAAAATGGGAATCAACAATTCTTTTCTCAGCAACAATGCCATCACGGCGATGATGCCTCCAATGGTAAGGCTACCGGTATCACCCATAAATACTTTGGCGGGGTAGCTGTTGTGCCACAAAAATCCAATACAACCTCCGAGAAAACAGGCAGCAAAAATCACCAACTCTGCCGTATCCGGTATGTAGAAGATATTGAGGTAATCTGCAATGATTGTATTGCCACTCACATAAGCCATGATGGCCAAAACCGTTGCAATGATTGCCGAAGTCCCCGCAGCCAGTCCGTCAAGACCATCCGTAAGGTTGGCTGCATTGGATACCGCGGTGATGATAAACACCACGATCACAATAAAAACAAACCACAATAAATTATCCGCATTGTCTCCCATAAAAGAGACCAGGCTTTTGTAATCAAAACTATTGTCTTTAAAGAAAGGTACATTGGTCAATGTGGTTTTTACATACGCCATTTCAACCCTTTGCGGCGCGGCATTGACGGCCGGTATAATGGTAGAATATTGTTTGACCACTTCGTAGCCTCCTTTTTGTGCTTCATCGAGGGTCATCCTTACGGTAATGCCATCGTGCCAAAGCATAATCATACCTACAAACACACCCAGCACCACCTGACCTATAATCTTGGTAGTGCTTTTGAGTCCTTCCTTATTTTTCTTAAATACCTTTATGTAATCATCAGCAAAACCTATGAGCATAAGCCATACGGTGCTGATGAGCATCGTCACAATGTAAATGTTGTTGAGTCTGGCAAAAAGTAAGCAAGGGATCACAATGGCCATGATGATGATAAAACCACCCATGGTAGGTGTTCCTTCCTTTTCTTTCTGACCTTCAAGACCCAGTTCCCTTACGGTCTCTCCAACCTGCATCCTTTTCAAAGAGCGTATGATCCTGCCTCCAAAAATAAGCGAGATTACCAATGACAATAGCATGGCCATCCCCGATCTGAAGGTGATGTACTGAAACAAACCTGCACCCGGCAGGTTGAATTGTTTATCTAAATATTCAAATATATAATAGAGCATACCTTTTCTTTAAAAGAGCAGTTGGTGGTTTCGTTTGTCTGATCTTTATCAGCAGTGACTAACCCCAACTGCTAAACCAACCTGAGAATGATAATAGAACCTATCTTAAATATGGCCGGAAAATGCTTCCGACAATATTTTTTTATCTTCAAAGGGATACTTTATCCCTTTTATTTCCTGGTATTTCTCGTGGCCTTTGCCTGCTACCAATACGATGTCTCCGTTACCGGCCATCATGGCTGCAGTCTTTATAGCCATCAATCGATCTGTTATGCGCAGGCTCCTGGACTTTTGCTCCTCGTCCAATCCTGACATCATCTGGTCAAGAATGGATTCAGGATCTTCACTCCTCGGATTATCGCTTGTGAATATTGCTGTGTGGGCATATTTTGCTGCCAAAGCTGCCATGACCGGGCGCTTGGTTGCATCTCTGTCGCCTCCACATCCTACCACTGCGATGATCTTCTGGTCTTTACCCGCAGATGCTACAATGGTCTTTAACACATTTTCCAGGGCATCTGGTGTGTGTGCATAATCTACAATGCCTGTTCTGTTTCGCACGGTATCTTCTACCTTTTCCATCCTGCCTTCAGCTCCTTTCAAACCCGACAAAATGCTGAGTACTTCATCCTGGTCCTGACCCAAACCATGAGCTACTGCAAGCACTGCTGTAAGGTTGTAAGCGTTGAATGCCCCCGACATCCTGCAATTGACATCCCACTGGTTGATGCGCAATTGAAGACCTGTAATGTCATCGGCCAGAATCTTGCAACGATAGTCGGCCATGGTGTGCAAAGCAAAATATTTTACATCTGCTTTTGTATTTTGAACCATGGTTTTACCATTGCGGTCATCGGCGTTGATGATGGCCAGGCTGCCTGCTTCCAGATGATCAAAAAACAATTTTTTTGCCTGAATGTAGGCCAAAAATGTTTTGTGATAATCCAGGTGATCGTGGGTGATATTGGTGAAAACCGCCGCTTTAAAATGAACGCCCATCACCCTTTTCTGATCCAGCGCATGGGAACTGACTTCCATAAAAATGTAGTCGCATCCCTGGTCTTTCATTTCCCTCATGAGGGCTGCCAGACTCACTGCATCAGGCGTGGTATGCGTGGCGGGTATCACCTGCTGACCAATGATGTTTTCTACGGTGCTGATGAGTCCACATTTGAACCCTAAGCGTGAATACAATTGATGCAACAAGGTGGCTACCGTGGTTTTGCCATTGGTACCTGTAACCCCTACTACCGTGGATTCGGCAGAAGGATCGCCAAAAAATCCGTGCGCCAGTTTTGCCGCTGCTGCCCTACTGTCATTTACCCGAAGATAAAAAACATCCGGCTGGATAAGGTCAGGCATGCTTTCACATACGATGGCCTTTGCTCCTGCAGCGATGGCCTGGGGAATGAAATCGTGTCCGTCGGCTGCATTGCCCTTAATGGCAACATAACATCCTCCTTCCACCACCTTGCGTGAATCGAGGGCTATGCCCCTGATATCACCTTCCGGTGTTCCCCGGCGTTCCTGGCTCAGATCGCCTATATATATTTCAAACAACTTTTTTGCTTCCAAAAGCTATATCTTTTACTGTAGATATATTTCAATTTGTTGGCCCTTTATGCCGGTTCCGGGCAAGAGACTTTGTCTTGCTACCTTTCCCCGACCGAAAACGGATACCCGAAGACCCAGATTTTCCAAAACATACATGGCATCTCTGGCTCCCATTCCCCTAACATCGGGAACTGCACTCCTGGCTATCTTTTTATCTTCGATAATCATTTTTGTTTCAAATGGATCCACACTCACCCACGAATTGCGACTTTTCTTTTTGTAAGGCATTCCTACATACTCAAACAAGGAAAGAAAATCCTCACCGTAACCTACGTTTTTGTCCGGCATCATGGCTATGTTTTTATCGGCCATGGTGTCATTAAACACAGGAGCGATTTCAAATCTCCAGGCCATGGTCTTTTCGGCTACTGCTTTAAAAACCGGGGCAGCAACCGATGCTCCATAAAAGGCACCCTGGGGTTCGTATAATATTACTATCATACTATACTCAGGATTATCAGCGGGAAAATATCCACAGAAAGATGCATTGTATTTGGCATATTCTTCCTTGTTGGTATAGTTAACCCTTGTAGTCCCTGTCTTACCCGCCATCTTCACCAGTGAAGACAGGATGTTTTTGGCAGTACCATCTTCCACTACTGCTTCCAGCATTTCTTTGGCCTTGGCTATGTTGTGGGGCTTGGCAATCTGTGCTATCATTTCCCTGGGTTCAAACTTCTTGACAGTACCATCGTCTTTTCGAATTTCTGAAACCAAATAGGGTTTCATCATTCTTCCGTCGTTGGCAACCGCGTTGTAAAAGTTGAGCAATTGCAATGGCGTTACAGCTATTTCATAACCATGAGCCATCCAGGGTATGGTAGTGCCATACCACATTTTTTTATGTCGCACCGGATCTTTGATAAAGGGCTTGCCCTCACCATCAATTTCGATGCCCGTCATTCTGTCGAGTCCAAACTGACTCAGTTTGGTGCGGTACATAAGCCTGCCGGTTTCATTTCGGTTGTAAGCATCGTTGGCCAATTTGGCTATGCCCACATTTGAAGAAATGGCAAAGGCTTCTTTCATGCTCACCTCATATCGATTGTGCTTTTCTGAGTCATGCATGATGCGATCAGCAAAACGCATGGAACCTGCATTGAGGTTGACCTTGGTCTCCAAATCAGCCAGACTATCTTCAAGCAAAGCCAAAACGGTGGCCAGCTTAAAAGTGGAACCTGGCTCTGATGAGTTGCCAATGGCTGTATTGAGTACTTCCACGCCCACACTGTCTTTGAGGGTGAGATTGGAAATGGCTTTGATCGCGCCTGTCTTTACTTCCATTAGTATGGCGGTACCGGCAATGGCCTGGCTTTTGATGAGTTGTTTTTCCAACTCGGCATGCACCACATCCTGAAGGTGAACATTAATCGTAGTTACAATATCGTCTCCACGTTTAATCTCAAATTCAGAAGGATCATACACCGGCACCCAGATGTCTTTGGAATTGTCGATTTTTTTCATCAATCGCTTATCCGTTGGTCCTTTCAGAAATTTGTCGAAATATCCTTCCAGGCCTACTTTCTGGGCGTTTTCCCGATCTTCACCGATGGTCCTTGAAGCCAGTTGGTTGAACGGTTTCTTACGTGTACCATACCTCAGTTCGAGGTAACCGCCGGCATATCTGCCCGAGCGTAGGATAGGAAAACTTCGCACCAATTCTACTTCTTCAGTATCCAAACCTTTGGCTATAAAGAGGTATCGGTTTTTTTGTTTTCTTGCCTGGTACAATGTCTGTTTCCATTCACCGTAGGTTTTGTCTGTCCTGACCGATTTGCTCAACATAAGGGCGAGTGAATCGACCTTTGATTTGAACAATTTGGCATCAGGCACTGTGGCATCCATTCGTATTTCAAAGAACTGCAGGGAGGTAGCCAGTAAACTTTCATCATCGGCATAAATGTTGCCGCGATCGGCATCCACCTCCATCCATTTGACATTTTTTGAGCCTTTTGCTCTCCATTTGTCACCTTCAATCAGACTGATCTTGACAACTCTAAACGCTATGACCAATGCCAGTATCGCAAAAACGGATACTACAAAATATGCTCTGGCCAATAATTCGGTGCGTCTGTTCATCAGCAAGCTCAATGCTTTTTATCTTTCTCTCCTTCCTTTCCCACCACTATTTTGTGGGGCAGTTTGGCGAGCGGTAAAATCTGTTTTTGTTCCAGGTTTTTTGCAAGCTGCGATTGTGTGCTACCATACATCAATTCCTGCTTGAGGTTCATGTATTGCCACTTGTCATCCATCACTTCTTTTTTGAGACGGTCGATCTTTCGCAAAGACCGCTCAGCAGTATGCGCATTGTATATGTACACAATACCCAGAAATGCCAGATAGCACACAAACGGCAGATTGATAAATACCCACTCAACCCACTTCGTCCGTTTGGTTGTAGTTGTAGTTGTAGTTTTCTTATCCTGGACTTCAGTCATCTTTTTTCTGTTTTTTTCAGAACAGATTTATGGTCAAATAAGTATTTATCTCTTTATCGCTACCCTTAGCTTTGCACTCCTCGATCGCGGGTTGATTCGCTGCTCTTCCGCAGACGGCACTACCACGTTTTTGTTGTACAATTCAAAAGGTCGCTCAATATTTCCAAAATGATCTCTAATGACATCTCCGGCTACATTACCCGTCTTAAACAGGTTTTTTACCAGTCTGTCTTCGAGCGAATGGTAGGTAATCACCGCAAACCGACCTCCCGGTTTGAGCAAGTCCCTGCCCCTCTGTAAAAAATCGATCAGCGAATTCATTTCATCGTTGACTTCGATGCGCAGCGCCTGGTACACCTGGGCAAAATATTTTTGCGCCGGCCCCATTGCACACTGCTGTAAGATGGCATTGAGATCGTTGGTGGTGTCGATTTTTTTCGACTTCCTCACTTCTACAATCTTTTTTGCCAGGGTAATGGCGTTTCGCACTTCTCCATAATCACTGAATATACCGGTAAGGTCATCTTCAGGATAGGTAGCCAGCAACTCTCTTGCCGTGAGCGATGAAGCAGTGTTCATGCGCATATCAAGCGGTGCCTGATACCGGAAAGAAAAGCCGCGTTCTGGTACATCAATCTGGTGAGATGATATACCAAGGTCAGCCAAAATGCCATCCACTTGTTCGATCTGATACAACTTCATGAAACGACGCAGGTAACGATAGTTGGCCTGTATCAGGGTAAAGTTGGTCTGATCGAAAGCATTGTCAAATGCATCGTCGTCCTGATCAAAAGCGTACAAATGCCCTTTGGCACTCAGCATGTTTAAAATCGGTCTGGAATGTCCTCCTGCCCCAAAAGTAGCATCTACATACACCCCGTCCGGCAGGACATTCAGGGATGATATGCTTTCGGTGAGTAAAACCGGGATGTGGTATTCCTGCATGACTTAGGGCAAAAAGTCTGGTTTGTTGCCAAACACTCCCTGGATTACTTCGTCGAAACTATCGGGCTCGCTGGAAAGGTAACGCTCGTACTCTTCCTTCGACCACAGTTCAATGAAGTCTTTGTATGCAAATAAAACCGCATCTTTTTCAATCCCCGCATAAGTGAGGAGATTGCCGGGTATGTTTACCCTGTCGGCACTGTCCAGCATGAGCTCTGTAGCTCCTCTGTAAAAGTACCTGATTGCCTCTCGATGCTTCTTGTCATAGATATTGAGTTGGTTTATTTCTTTCGTCTTCTGTTCCCAAACCGTTTTGGGATAAATGGCTAAATTTTTCTCAAATCCACGATTCACTATGAAGCCTGTATGCTTTAGTTGCCCCAATGAGTCTATGAGCTTTTGCGGGAACTTGACCCGCCCTCTTTCGTCTAATCTACACTCATATTCTCCAGTTAAACTAATCATTTCACCTTCTCGGCCTTAGGTTGATGGCACAAATATGAAACATGTTTCCCACATTCTCCCACATTGTCACCAATTTTAACCAAAAAAACATTATTTTTTTCCATAATATGTAAAATCGACCCTTTTTGACAGCTTCCTGTTGACAAAACGTCAACAATTTGTTGACAAAACATCGATAAAACATGTCAAATACAAATTATAAATAATTTGAATGTGTGTTATTATTAATGTATAACCTATTGATTCAAAGAACTAATTACATCGCAAATATATATATTAATTTTATTATTAATGTGTAATTGTTTGAAAAAAAAGTCCGGTATTTGGGCTGTCCCACGCCTTTGCCTTATTTTATTAGGAACAAAGGACTTCTACCAAAGGCCGGATTTGCAAAATATTATTGCTTTCTGCTGATTTTTGTGAAATAAAAAAAGGCCTGAAGTTTTTAACCTCAGGCCTTTTGTGTAGCTCTTTTATGGTTTTTGTACCCCCTGCTCTATTTTTCTTTGGGTCGCCCGAACAAATCTTTTTTAGGTCCTTCTTCTTTTTTGGGTTGAAAGAAAATATCGCCCGGTGCCGTGGTCTGTGTTGGCAGCTGTTCTATTTTTTTCCAGTACCTGCCATCCCATTTATAGCCGGTATAGGTTCCGTCCGGCACCAGGGCAGCATTGCCTTCGGGGTCGATTCCCATTCTGGCCACCACATAGTCGTGGATGATCATCTCTTCAGCTGCATTGTAATTAAAATTGACATTGGCCAGAGAAGAATACCTGAGCCCTACCCTCGTTTTGGCATCCGGACGTTTGCCATCACTGATTAAAAAAAGTTCTGCCCCAAAGACCGGCTTTCCTTCTTTGTCAAAGCTAAGCACATCTACCACCTTCAATCGGTTTTTGCCATCTCCCCCATCGTATCCAAACAACAGCCACGCCTTGCCTTTTTCCGTTTTCGTTTCTATCATGTTATAATACAAGGCACCCAACCACTGATCTGGTTGGAGTTGGGCATATTCCATGTCGGGTTCAAATGCAGTCTTGTCTTTGAGTTCGTACACAGTACCATCCTTTTTTTGAATGGCCCCATACTGTTGGAACTTCCCTTTTTCATCTTCCACCTGCCAGGTAAAAATGCGAAAACTGCGATCTGCATCTGCTTTGGCGGATATCCATTTTAGCTCTAAAAAAGGCTGGTTATAGCTGCCACTTTTCCTGAGTTCTTCCAAAAAGGATTGGGTGAAGACCTTTGCCGCTTCTACCCTGTGCCTGCCATCCGAGGCATTGACCATTACATCGTTGTAAAAGGCAAGTGAATGCTGGGCCATACCCGCTGCACCAATCAAAACCAACAATAATAGAACAAAATTAATCCTCAACACCATCATCTTTACATTTAAGCCAAGCCTATAACTGCAAAAATAAGGCCCGTATTTCACCAAAATGGCTTTTTAACTTAACATTATCAAAGAAGGCAGCCCATTTGGTTCAAAGACCAAATCTATACTAAAGAGACAAATCAAAAAGAGTTCTATTGTTTGTTGCCACCAGTGCCTTTGAAATTGGCATTACTGATGCCCGGTACAATAACCCAGCTGCTGCCATTGTATAAGGTATCCCCTGTAGCCGACACACTAAGTCTGTTCCTGCGTAGTGCCAGAGTGCCATCGTTCTGTCGCACCACAACATAGTCTCCCGTGGTCACCGTATCCATGATCATCAATTTGGTCTTACCATCTATGATTACGGTAGGTGGCGATACCAGTGGCACTACGCTCAGGCTGCCATTGGCATTGAAAGGATCCGACCATCGTTCGTCTGTGTAAACAGCAACTCCTGTGAGGGTTTGCAAAAATGCCACCAGGTTGTTTTTTTGTGTGGTGGTAAGATTGAGATTTTGTCCGGTACCATTAGGCCCTTTGAGCTTGTTGTCGAGATTGGGGTTTACATTGGGATTAAAGGTAATAACATTGTAGTGGTTGACCACATCGAGCAGGGTCACCAGGCTGCCATCGTGCATAAGCCTGCCATTGCTGGCACCACCCGGACCCACCACATTCCTAAGGGAGGGTGACCTCACTACGGTAATATCCGGCGTGCCCGGATTGTTGAGATTGCCAATGATGTTGTTGTTGAGGCTATTGGGATCGATGTCGAATTCAGGAGCCCGGTGACAGCCCTGGCAGCCGGCCCCATTGGGTGGAGGCAATAAAAACACCTGCTTTCCCGCATTTTCTGCTGCCGTGAAATTGGGAAAATTTACCCCCAAATTGCCATTCACAGCCGCGAGACCCGTATCAAATTTAGAATCAAAAGATTGAATGCTCCTTACAAACTGGGCCAGGGCGGTCTGCAGCTTGGTCTCAGTAATGACCGCACTGCCGTAAGCAAAAGTAAACAAGGTATCGTAGTACCCCACATTCTCCAGTTTGTTGATCAGTGAATCGATGCCGGGATCACCATTGGCCCCGCTAAAGCCCATTTCCACATGGTCTTTGACGGGCATGGTGGTTTGATTTTCTAGGGTGGCTGCCCTTTCATCCCAAAAAAACTTCACTTCTGTGCCAAAACGGGCATTGGCCAGTCGCATGCTGTGTCGCGCCGTTGAACCTGCCACACCGGGACTTTGCAGTGCCACATCGCCAAAGGCAAATTGTTGTTTATGGCAGCTGCCACAGGCAATGGTATTGTTGACACTCAGTTTTTTATCATAAAACAAGACCCTGCCCAAAGTTGCTACCTTGTCGTCAATGGCATTGGTACCTGTATTGTCCTTGGTAATATAAGCAGGCACTGGCTGTGCTGCATAATTGAGCAGAGCATTGAGATCGATGGTAGCTGCAGTGAGCACCACAAGTGAAGAAACCACTACAAAAGCAAGCAATTTTGAAGACATGATCAGCTGGTTTTTTGTCTATTGGCAAAGATGGTGAATTGATTTGGTGTTGTTATTATAGCTCACGTAAAAAAGTGCCCTTTGTACTCAGAGGGATCGGAGGGATCGGAGGGATCGGAGGGATCGGAGTATCGGGGTAACCGGGTATTGGTAGATTTGTTGTTAGGATGGGATGTACTTTGATTTATTTATCGATTCTTGCCCCTGCAGCAGTGAAGCTGCTGAAGGGGTACCGATGCTTGCCCCTATGCCAGTTTACTGGTGTAGGGGTACTGATGCTTGCCCCTGCAGCAGTGAAGCTGATGAAGGGGTACCGATGCTTGCCCCTATGCCAGTTTACTGGTGTAGGGGTACCGATGCTTGCCCCTATGCCAGTTTACTGGTGTAGGGGTACCGATGCTTGCCCCTATGCCAGTTTACTGGTGTAGGGGTACCAATTTATTTATGGCTGGTAGGTCATTGGGATGGGAATTACCCAATTTTATTTACCAATGAATAGCTAACCATGGCATTCTAATGACATGGAAAATGCATTATTTGGTCTCAATTTTCCAAAGAAATCATATATTGAAACACCTGTGGCGTCGCAATGCATTGCGACGATAACCACAAATTCTTAATAAAAAGTGCTCATTTAATCCACAATCCTGTTATTGCCTCCATGTTTAAAAATTTTAAAAAATCTACAATACCACTGACTACTAATATTTTACATCAAATTCATTTGAAAAAGAGTGTAACAAAAGTTATATAGGTTAAAATTATAATAAATAATATCTTGCATCAAAAAAAATGAATTTAGTTCTACAAAGTATTGCTATAGTTTTTTTTGTTGTAGGAGTTTTAATGCTTCTTATTACCAAAAATCAACCCTCATTTAATGAATTTAGTTCTAAAACATTCATAGGACTAGTTTCTTTGGCATCAGCTGCAGTTTTGAGTATTATTTCAGGGATCTTCTTTCTTTCACCGAAAAACCAACTTAATATACAACAATATTATGCAATTGATGATTTTGATTATGATAAGATAAGTGGAAACAATACCCTAATTTTACGAAGAAGTTATAAAACTCTTTATCCCTCTGACGAAACTGATTTCACTTACATTGGGGCTGAAGAATTAATTAAGTCCATAAATGAATATCGGGAAAATGAAAAGGTCCCAGATGATTCTGAAATTATGGTGGGTATAACTTCTATAACATATGATTCAATATTTGCAAAGCAATATTTAGAGCATATTTTCAAAAAATACCCCTCAACCAAGAAGAACTTCATTTCCTATTATACTAAGAGAGGATATCCTTTTGATGAAACTACAGATGTACGAGAGTTAGCAAAGGCTTTACATAATAGAAATAGCCATAAAATCACATTGTCAAATAATCAGACAGCATATGCCGAACACTACGACATGGGCCGCCTATGCCCCCCCAACTGCCCAGACTAAAAAGTGTTATTTAAGGCAATTACCAGCATTTTTCCTTATCAGGCTATCCTTTTGGTTGCATTAGGTGTAGCCTTTATTCGGTATAGAAAAATTCCCCTTAAAGCCCTTTTGCCTTGGCTATTTTTTACCTGTGTTATTGAAATTTTTATCAGCTATTATTTTATGGTTACTTACAGAACTAACTATCTCATTGTCAACCTGTTTTCATTTATTTCAATCTATTTTTTTTCTTGCCTCTACATTCCTGAAATAATAAATAAACCTATAAAAAAAATCATTATTTCAGCCCTGGTTCTTTGGACTTTTGTAGTAGTCAGAAAAGTGATTTATATGACGATATTTTCTCCATTAGAAAATCAACTGTACTTAATTGGTTTGTTGATAATTATGTTTCAAATAATAGTTTATCTATATGAATTTATCAATGATAACTATTCGGATATAAAATATAGCCCCAAATTGATACTTGCAATTACCCTTCTTGTATTTATTACGTGTAGTTTCCCTTTACTAATATTTATGAATAGCTTTTTGCATTTACCCGATCAGGGCAAAGCATTTACGAATATTCTTGATATTGGCAACATTATTCTATCTTTAGGCTATCTAGGCGCCGCACTATGTATCAGGAAGGAACAACCATCTACCAAATAATCCTGGCATCCTTCGTGATGCCCCTCATCCTGTCTGCCATCCTGATCTGGTTCTTTCTGGCCTTCCAAAAAAAGAAACACCAGGCGGAGAATGCTGCCAAGGATGCCCAGCTGCGCGAACAGGCGTTGATCATTGAAAAACAAAATGCCCTTGAAAATGAGCGCAACCGGATCTCGGCTGAGATGCACGATGATCTGGGGTCTGGTCTTACCCGCATCCGCTTTCTTTCACAAAAGGCGATGCAGCATGCTACAGATGTGGAGAAAGAAGAAATAGCCAAAATAGCAACCTTCTCAAATGACCTGGTCCAAAACATGGGGGAAATCATCTGGGCCATGAATTCGCGCTTTGACAATACTGAGAGCCTCGCTGCTTATATCAGAAGATACGCCAGTGAATACCTCGAAACCTACCAGATACCTTTTGTCTTTAAAGATCACACCTCCCACCCCACTTTATCCTTATCAGGAGAAAAAAGAAGGGTGCTGTTTCTGGTCATCAAAGAATTGCTGCACAATGCCATCAAATACGCCCAATGTGAGGCCATTCATATTGATATTTATGACCAGCCACAAACCAAAATTGTTTTTACAGAAGTGGGAGCCAAAGGTTTTGATCCTGCAAATGTCAAATCTCTGGGAAATGGTCTGTTTAATATGAATAAACGTATTGCCGGCATCCATGGTACGCTTATGCATGAACGCATTGATAGAAACATGGTGAGTACAATTGTTTGGTGATATTTTGACTAGCGACGGTGACGAGGGACTTGCGACGGGCGACTTGCGACGGGCGACTGGCGACTTGCCACGCGGCTTGCGCTTGGTGCTCCGTGAGATTGCAAATCTTGATTTGCTAAATCGAACGATGCTGAGCTTGCCGA